>Ga0194125_10000080_pt1 | contig 131661 bp, 117 predicted proteins | sample TA2KigC250mmetaG_FD_148626 | JGI IMG/M metagenome (GOLD analysis project Ga0194125, IMG submission 148626) | Freshwater microbial communities from Lake Tanganyika, Tanzania - TA2015034 Kigoma Deep Cast 250m | ecosystem: Environmental > Aquatic > Freshwater > Lake | place: Tanzania: Lake...
GCCCCTGTCCCACCTTTTCGAAAAAAAACCTGATGCCGCCAGGATAGTACTCGGTAGATTGCAGATAACGGAGGGCATAGGTATCCGATTCCGTTTCATCGGATCGGCTGTTCATCAACAGTCCGAGACCGGCAAAGAGATTACCGGAGAGCTGCGCCAGCTGAGAGGGCTTCTCCCCTAGAGCAATCGCCAACAGTACCTGCACACCAAGAGCGCTGCTCATCCGTCGGGTCGCATGACGTCGTTCTGCATGCGCGATCTCGTGACTAAGTACCCCCGCGAGCGTGGCTTCGTTCTCAACGAACTTCATCAGCCCTGTGTAAACGTATATATAGCCGCCCGGCGTGCAGAACGCGTTGATCGTGGTGTCGTCGTGGATGATTTCAAACTCGTAGGCATACACCCCCCGCTTCTTCACCTCAGGGGAGGCCAGAATCTTTCGACCTATCTCCTCCACATAGCTCTTCACGTCGGGTCTGTTCTTCAGAATGGGATATTGCGTTGCGTCCTTCCGGATTTCGCTGTCTACCTGCAGTCCAAGCTCAATATCTTTGCCCTCCGGAAACAGATTGATGCCAAGCGCCCCCACACATCCAATCAGCACTCCCAGCGTCAGGACACCCAACAGTTTTCGTTTCTTGATCCAGATTCTAGCGTTCGCCATCATATTCTATCCTCTCCAAACAAAGACCCTTGGCAGGAGCCGACATCCCTGCCATCGAGCGGTCCCGTGATTCCAAGATGGTTTTGAACTCATCCGTTTGTCGAAACCCCCGTCCCACATCGACCATAGTCCCAACGAGCGCTCGAACCATCCCATGGAGAAAGCGATTCGCGGTAACATCATAATATAGGCGATTCTCAACAGGAGTCCAAGAGGACGAGATCACGCGACACTGATAGTGATCGGCATCCGGAATGCTTCGACAAAACGCCCGAAAATCATGATCACCCATGATGATCGCCGCACAGCGCTGCATCGCATCCACGTCGAGAGAACAACCGACATACCACCCCATGTGCCGATCGATTGCCGTCTTCGAACGATGAATCAGATAGCGATACGAACGGGACACGGCACTATATCTGGCATGGAAATCGGCCGAGACATCCTTCACCGCATGAACAACAATCGATTCCGGCAGCAAAGCATTGAGACCACGCAACAATTCCGACGATTCCAGTTTCGTCGCCAGCCGAATGTTCGCCACCTGTCCGCGCGCATGAACACCGGCGTCGGTGCGTCCCGCTCCGACAAGACGAGCATCTTCCTGGGTCAGACTCCGGAATGCCTTCTCAATCTCTTCCTGGATACTCGGACCATTCGACTGAGATTGCCATCCCACGAAGTCTGTTCCGTCGTATTCGATGACAAGTTTCAGATTTCGCATAATGTGAAAAACCCGTAGCGCCCGCGGCGGGATTCAGAATACCTCTACGAAGGAATTAGAACACAGTTGAGAACCGGACGACAAGCGATTGTCCGGCGATCCGGTGCGGCACAATTCCCGAGCGAACATCCCACGATTGCTGCGCGGTACTATTTTGTCTGGCAGCCGCGCGTCCTGCCGAGAAGGCGGAGATCACGCGGTTCAAGACTGCAGCCCCGATCAGAAACGTCGCGTGCTCGGATAATCTGTCGCTCTTGATCCGCAGGTCGCGAAATCGCTGGCGATTGAGATCGCTATCCCATTCCCATGTATAGGATGGATGTTCGTAGAGCGCGCGCACATTCCGGCGTTTCAGCATTTCTTCATTGTACTCCCTCGTCGAATTGAAGTCACCGAGGTCGACTTCGAACTGCGCATTCTTCCCGCCAAACTGTGCCGACGCATGCTCGACAGCGAATGTCCGTGCGTCGGTTCGGATCCAATCGCTGTACGATTTCATTCCCGCATACCCGAGCCATATTCCACCCTCGGCATAGAGATGATACTTGCCTGATTCAAATTTCCCCGCATAGAGCTCTCCCATTCCGGGTAACACCAGCGAAAGGGCAACAGCCATCAGCACCGATTTCCCCCCCGTTTCCTCTATGCCTTCCTGGGCAGCCAGTTTCATGACTTCATTGTCCCACTGTCTGGCCAGCGAAGTGTGCAACATCAAACAAAGGGCGACGAACAATACACCAAGAGCCGATCGACTACGCATCTTTCGTCCTTTCTTCCGGTATTCCGACAACTTCCGTCAGCGCTTCTTGCTGAAGCAGCCCGTCGCAAGTTTCATTCTTCGCCCTCACGATTTCTGTTATGCAAATCTGGTTTACGAATGATTCCGGTCCGTGTGCCCGCACACGAATGTATTCTCCCGACAATCCCTCCAATATTCCATCCGGACTTTGTCGTTCGAACAGTACGGCCAGCTGATGCCCGACCGCCTGTTCATGGAACATTCGCCGCTTTCGCACACTCAATAGACGCAAACGCTCGCTCCGGCGTGCTCGGACACCCCGATCAACAGATCCAGCCATCCTTGCGGCCTCCGTATCCGGGCGCTCCGAATACGGAAAGACGTGGAGATACGAAACCGGAAGGTCCCGCAGAAAATCGTACGTCTCCGAAAACAACTCCTCCGTCTCCCCCGGGAACCCGACAATCACATCCGCTCCGATTCCTGCAAGAGGCAGGTGGTTGGTGATCGTACGGACGCGATCTTCGTACAGCTCTCGCCGGTAGCGACGTCGCATCCGACTCAGCATGCGATCGGAGCCCGATTGGAGTGGAAGATGGAAGTGTTTGCAGATCTTCGACTCTGCAAACCAGTAATCGAGAAGCCAATCCGAGAGAAGATTCGGTTCAACGGAGCTTATCCGTATCCGTTCGATTCCTTCCACTTGCACGAGCAATCTCAGGACATCGAGGAGCGCGAGATCCATTTTCGAACCGAAGTCGCCCACGTTGACACCGGTCAGAACGATTTCCTTGTACCCCGCCTCGACAATTGTCCTGGCATCTTCCAGAATCGCGGCCAACGGGATGCTGCGACTTTCTCCCCTTGCCAGCGGAATCGTGCAGAATGAACACGAGTAGTCGCATCCATCTTGGATTTTCAGGAAGGAGCGTGTCCGATCTGGGAGACCGATTGACGTGGAACGATCCACATCTTGTCGTTCTCCGATTTCCGAAACATAGGTGAGCGGTGTACTTCTCTTTTTGAATGAATCGACGTACTCGAAGATGCGGAATTTCTCTGTCGAACCCAGAACGAGATCTACCCCGCCGATTGCTGCAATCGCCGCCGGTTGAAGCTGCGCATAACATCCGCCAACAATCACAAACGCTTCCGGCGCGGCGCGAAGCGCCCGGCGAATGAGCTGACGACATTCACGATCCGAGCGTTCCGTTACGCTGCAGGTGTTCAACACGAAGACGTCGAATGAACTCAAACCATCGACAACCGAAAAACCCCGATCAACAAACTGCCGCTCGATCGTGGCCGTCTCGGTGGCGTTGAGCTTACACCCGAGTGTGTGAAAAAAGACACGTTTCATATATGAAAAAGAGTTGCCCGTCAGATGCCAGGCAACTCTTTCTGTCCACAGTGCGAAGCACTATTCCGAAGACCCGTTCTTCTCCGTCGGAGAGTCGCTCGTCTGGAACGATGCTGTGACCACATCCTTCATGGTCATCGGGGATAGCCGGTGAGACGCGACATATTCGTCAACCAGCTTCTGCTCCTTCCCGCGCAAGAACTCAATGACCGAGAGGACGATCTTCTTGCTGTCCTTATCGAACTCAATGACCTGCAGGGGAAGCGTATCCCCGATATGGAACGAATCATTGATATTCTTGACAGGGGTTTGCGAGAGCTGCGACAACGGTACAAATCCATCGACACCGAGGGGGAGTTCAACGATGACTCCCTTCTCGATGATGCGGACAATCTTCCCTTCGACCTCCGTTCCGGCCTTGTAGGAGGTTTCGAAGTTGTCCCACGGATTGTCCTGGATCTGTTTGTGGCCGAGGGAAATTCGCCGCTGGTCGACGTCAATCCCGAGGATGACGACTTCGATCTTGTCTCCCTTTTTCACCACTTCACCCGGATGTCGGATCTTCTTCATCCAGGAGAGATCGGAGATGTGAACAAGTCCATCCACACCTTCTTCAAGCTCCACGAAGACGCCGAAGTTCGTCAAGTTACGAACGACACCTTCGTGCTTCGAGCCGACCGGATATTTCGCCAGGAGTGATCTCCACGGATCTGGCTCGAGCTGTTTCATGCCCAGCGAGATCTTCTTTCCATCCTTGTCCAGCGAGAGAATCACTGCATCGATAATCTGACCCATCGAGACAACCTGCGACGGGTGTTTGATGTGCTGTGTCCAGCTCATCTCAGAAATATGGATGAGGCCTTCGATTCCCTTCTCGATCTCGACGAATGCTCCGTAGTCCGTGAGCGAGACGACTTTGCCCTGGATTTTCGTTCCCACCGGATACTTGAACTCGATGTTTTCCCAAGGGTGAGGGAGCAACTGCTTCAAGCCGAGTGAGATTCTCTTCTTCTCCTGATCGAAATCGAGAACGACGATGTTGATCGTTTGATCGAGCTTCACGATTTCCGAAGGGTGACTGACCCGGCCCCACGAAAGGTCGGTTATGTGCACCAATCCGTCGACGCCGCCGAGATCGACAAAGACGCCGAAATCGGTGATGGCCTTGACATGTCCTTCGAGGATTTGCCCTTTTTCCAGGCTGTCGAGGATCGCTTTCCTCTGGCCGGCCAGTTCTTGCTCAACGAGCACTTTGTGACTGACAACGACATTTTCGGACGGATGGTTTACTTTCACAACCTTGAAATCCAGCTCACGACCGATGAAGGCGTCGAAATCGCGAACAGGTCGGATATCGATCTGCGATCCTGGAAGAAATGCATCGATCCCGAGCAGGTCGACGACGATGCCTCCCTTCGTACGTCGGACGCATCGTCCCTTGAGAACCTCTCCGGTATCGAAGGCCCGTACGACTCTCTCCCAGATCCGCATGAAGTCTGCCCGCTTGCGCGACAGTACCAGTTGACCGTCCCGGTTTTCGACCGATTCCAAGAAGACCTCGATCTGATCGCCGATCTTGATCTCTTTGAGATCAGGGAACTCATCGGCGGAAATAATCCCCTCGGACTTGAATCCGATATCAACCGTCACGAAGGACTCTCCGATATGGACGATTCGTCCCTTGACAATTTCGTTCTCGGAAATCGAACTCAGCGTGCTCTCATAGAGCTTCGTCATCCGCTCGACTTCAGCCGGTGAATACTCCGTTTGGTGATTACGCTCCGGAGCAATATTTGCTTCTACCATTAAACCTCCTGATCCCCCGTTGCATGGGGGAGTTGTCATTCGATATGATGATCGTGCCCGTCATCGTCGCACAACAGAATATCGAACAACGGACTGCTGTTAGTGGTGATTGATATGTAATTAGTAATGACGGTTGTTCCTCATTCTTCGGCTACCTCGAATCGTACTGCTGTTCGATACGCTCCTTCACCAATTCCATCAGCCATTGCGGCGTCGAGGTGGCACCGGTGACACCGACACGTTCGACATGCTCGAACCACTCCGGCTTCAAATCTCCGGGATCTTCGATGAAATAGGTACGTTCGTTGGCGTCTCTCGCAATTTCGAAGAGCACTTTTCCGTTTGAGCTTTTCTTACCTGCAACAAATATCACTGCGTCATTGCTCCGGGCGAATACACGCAACTTCGTTTCGCGCCCTGAGACCTGTCCACAAATCGTATCTTTCGCGTGAAACTCGATTGCTTCATCCTCGATCGTGCCGACGACCAGTTCCTCGACCCGTTGTTCGAGCCCTTCTTTGATTTGGTAAAACGTCGGCTTGTCCATCGTCGTCTGAGAAAAGAGAACAACACGGCTTCTCAGCGCGAGCGTTTGCACTTCAGCCACACGGCTAATCACTGTCGCTTCATTATTGGTCTGTCCGACGAGGCCGATGACCTCTGCGTGCTCTTTCTTCCCGAAGATGATGACCTGGTATCCTTCGAGATAGAACTTCCGGATCCGCTCCTGGACTTTCGTCACCACGGGACACGTGGCGTCCACTAATGTGATGCCGAGGGATTCCGCCTTTCGATACGTCTCGGGCGGCTCGCCGTGTGCTCGAATCAACACCCGCTTACCTTGAAGCACAGGCAGATCCGAAGCGCTGATCGTCCGCAGTCCCAATTTTTCCATCCGCTCGATCTCTTTGGGATTGTGGATGATATCGCCGAGCGAGTACAGTTCCCCCTTCTCAGCCAGCTCCTGTTCGGCAATTTCGATTGTCCTGACAACTCCCCAGCAGAAACCAGAGTGTCTGTCAACCGTGACGTTCATGTCCAACCTTCCCTTCGATGATGCTCCGGGCCCTCTTCACGATGAAGTCAACTTGTTCGGTCACCGAGAGATTCGTTGTGTCAAGCTCGATTGCGTCAGGCGCACGGCGAAGCGGGCTGTTCTCGCGCGATTCGTCCTTCCGATCCCTCTCGACCAGTTCGCTGATCAGAGTGCCTTCATCGGTGGCGATGCCGGATGCCTCCAGCTCTGATCTTCGCCGACGGGCTCGTTCAGCGATGTTGGCCACCAAGAAGATCTTGAGTTGAGCATCGGGGAGAACGACCGTCCCGATATCTCGCCCCTCAAGCACCACACCGCCCCCTTCAGCCATCGTGCGTTGTTCACGCACCATCACGGTTCGGACACCGGGATAACTGCTGACCGTGCTTACGTGCTGGGTGACCTTTTTGCTTCGAATCTCCCGAGTCACATCGCGATCATCGAGGTATACGGTAAGAGAACCGTCGTCTCGGGCGAGTCGCACGTGTGTCTCTTCAGCAAGTCTGCAGACTTGCTCTGCATCGTCAACGGGGATCCCCCTGTTGATGACCTTCAACGTAATGGCGCGGTACATCGCCCCCGTATCGATGTGGACGTACCCCAATTCTGCGGCGACCTGCTTCGCAGTTGTACTTTTGCCGGAGGCCGCGGGCCCATCTATCGCAATGCTGATTCTCTTCAATTTCTCACGAAAAATACTTATTAATATAAGGAATTTTGACTCCGTGAGCAACCATTTTCCCCCACGCACCATGGTGTAGTGCTACAGTCCCTTGGCCATTTCCGCGGATCGGGACACTTCACGACTGGCTAAATGAGAAAACTCTCACACGAAGAAATCGGTCGGCAACGGCTGAGAAAGGAGGAGATTTCTGCGATCGAACGTCTGCCCGTCGTCGCCTGCCTCGAAAATGTGCGAAGTCTCTACAACGTAGGCTCGATCTTTCGCACGTCGGACGCAGCCCTTCTCGAGAAACTGATACTGACGGGCTTCACTCCCTCACCCCCCCGGAAAGAAATCGAAAAAACCGCATTGGGGGCAACGAAAACTGTCCCGTGGGAATACCGAAGAAGTCCCGCTGATGCCGTGGATCAACTCCGAAAAAACGGATTCCGCATCTGTTGTCTTGAACTCACGGATCAAAGCATTCCCTATGACAGTGTTCGCCCCGAACACTTTCCGCTCTGCCTCATCCTCGGCAACGAAATCACCGGCGTTTCCGCCGAACTCATCACGTCGTGCGATTTCGGGATTCAGATTCCGATGTACGGGACGAAGCATTCCCTTAACGTCGCGGTCGCGTATGGGATCGCAATCTTTGAGCTTTCGAAAATCTGGCGACGTCATTCCCGATCTACTCAAACGTGACCGTGAAGTAGTCTTCCTTGTCGTGCGTGTGTATGCGAAGCACGCCGGCCCGGACAAGTTTGATCAGCATCCGCGAGGCTCTTCGCTGAGAGACATTCACCAGCTTCGCGAATTCCTTTACCGTGACTCGTTCATTCTGTTCAAGGTAGTCAAACAAGCGCCGCTCTTCCGCCCCTATCTCGATGCGGAGCGGCGGGGCGTCGGGCTGTTCCGAGCGGAGTATCTTTTCCACCTCCCTGCTTGCCGCCATCGTTTTGTCGTGTACCCGGATGAACACGCGGGACGAACTATCATAGTGATCCTCTTCGTCCACAATAAGTGAATGCGGCTTGTCCTTGCTTTCCTCGATCGTAACGGCAATGACGTCCTTACCTTTGTAAGGAATGATTTCGACGAATGGTTCGATCGGGGGCTCGATATGGTATGTTCCGGCGACCGTGATCAATTCGAGCTCTGACTTCTCACTCTCAACGCCGACCACTCGTTTGTCATCGTCGATACCGAACAGGATCGTTCCTCCCCGTGTGTTGGCGAAACCGATCATCGCTCGCGCGATCTTCTCGGCCGACGACACCTTTCGCTTGAACTCAAGCTGGAACCCCTCTCCCTCCTCAAGCAGAAGTTCAAGATCCTTCTGAGTCATTCATGCTCCGTGGAATCCTACATGTTCCGCGCATTCATACGCGTGAGAATGGTGCGGGTATATCGATCAAGGTATCGCGTCGTTTGGCCCGGCTTGTAGCGCCGCGGGCTCGGAATCATGGCTGCCATGCGCGCACCCTCTTCCCGCGTCAACAACGACGCGTCCTTTCCAAAATGGTACTGCGCTCCGGCCTGAACTCCGTAGACACCGTCACCCCACTCGATCACATTGAGGTAGACTTCGAGGATTCTCTCCTTCCGCAACGATTGCTCCAGCCACCAGGTGAGAATCCATTCCTTGATCTTCCGCATGGGATTCTTGGATGGGGAGAGGTACAGGTTCTTCACAAGCTGTTGGGAAATGGTGCTCGCACCGCGGGCGGCGCGCAGTTCGGCGAAGTTTTTCTTCAGCGATTCGCCGAATTCGAACCAGTCGAACCCACTGTGGCTCCAGAAGGCCCCGTCTTCCGCGAGAATCACCGCGTTGCGCGCATGGAGGGGGATTTGACCGAGGGGGATCCAGCGATGGCGGAGTCTCGGACGCCGCCCGGCTTCCTCTGTTCGTGAGATATAGTCCCGCATGAACGCTGTCTCGCTCGGATTGATGCGTCGCAATTCGCGGATCGCACCGAACGGAAGCAAGACAATTTCCAGAGCAACCCATGCGGCCAACGCGGCGACTACGATCCAGGGGAGACGACGTCTGAGGTGTTCAAATTTCATGTTGCTGCTCGCCGTATTCGACTGTTCCACGGCTCAACAATTTCGCCACTTCCGCTTTCAACAACCAATCGATCGTTTCGTCCGATCGAGAAAGCTCTGCAACATCAGCGCGGCTGCCATGGCATCGATTCTTCCCTTCTCCGCTCGTTTCTTCTTCTTCGTCCCAAGATCACGCATTGATCGCTGAGCCAGCGTGCTTGTGAATCGCTCGTCCCATTCCACGACGTCAATCGCGATGGCATCGCGAAGCCGTACGATGAAATCATCAACTTCCAGACTTTTGTGTCCCCGTTCCCCTTTCAGATTGAGGGGCATCCCTACAACAACCAACCGCACTCCTTCTGTTGCGATGATAGCGTTCAGGCGGTCCAACACGTTCTCATCATTCGGGATGGTTTCAAAAGCCTGGGCGATGACGCCCACGGGGTCGCTGAGCGCGAGCCCGATCCGCTTTGAACCATAGTCGATGCCCAGAACGCGCGTCCCCTCGTGGCCCAATACATTCACGACGTCAATTCCTCCGCAACCCATGACCGGAAAACCGTTCGACCTGAATAACGCCCTCGACTTTTCTTAGCTTCTCCACGATCTTCTCCAGATGGTCGGTGTTCTTGACGTACAAAATGATCTGTCCATCAAAGACGTCGCCGTGCGAATCCATGTTCACACTCCGGATATTTGTATTTTCGTGGGATGATATCACTCGAGTGATATCACTCAGGAGGCTCGAACGATCCTTTCCCGTCACGTGCAGCGCTGCAAGGAAGTCGCCTCCATCCTGCGAGGGCCAATCGACTTCCACGATGCGTTCGCTTTCCGCAAGCCGAAGAGAGAGCGCATTCTGACAATCGCGTCGATGGATCTTGATCCCCTCTCCGACCGTCACGAATCCGACGATGTCGTCTCCGGGAATCGGGTTGCAGCATTTGGCATATTGGTGCATGAAGCTTTCCTTGCTTCCGAGCACCGAGATGCCGCTCGCGATGTCTCTCGCCGTCGTGACGAACTTCTTGAAGAGTGTTTTTGGAGATTCAGCTTCCCGATCATCTTCGGACGGGCGATGTTTTGCCCGAAGCAGGAGCTGTTCGATGAGTTCATCCGCGTCAATCTTTTCTTCGGTAATCCCCATATAGAATGACTGCAAGTTCTCGAACCGGAGAGCCGGCAACATCCGTGCGAGGTCGTCTTCATTGATGTGAAACTTGTGGCGCCGGAGTTTCTTTTGCCAGATTTCCCGACCGGACTCACTCCGTTTGCGGGCGTTCTCGCGCATCCACCTTCGAATTTGTGTTTTTGCTTTATGCGTGACGACAAACTGCTCCCAATCCGGATTTGGATTTTGGTTTTTCGAAGTAATGATCTCGACCTGATCGCCGCTGCGAAGAATCGTGTTGAGCGGAACGATCCGGCCGTTCACCTTCGCGCCGATGCAATGGAAGCCGATATTCGAATGAATCTCAAACGCGAAGTCGAGAGGAGTCGACTTGCGGGGGAGGATCTTGAGATCCCCCTTCGGCGTAAACACGTAGATTTCGTCCTGATAGAGATTCAGCTTGAAACTCTCCATCAGTTCTTTCGGCGTATCTTCTGTCTTCTGGTCGAAGATTTCGCGGACCCAGTTGATCCAGCCCTCAAGTTCTTGATCCAGCGAGGTCTTGCTCTCCTTGTACATCCAATGAGCAGCCACTCCCCGTTCTGAGACATCGTGCATCTTCTTTGTTCGGATCTGGATTTCGACAAGCCGTCCATCCGGGCCCACAACGGTTGTGTGGATGGACTGGTAGCCGTTCTTCTTTGGAATCGAAATATAATCTTTGAACCGCTCTGGAATCGGCTTGTAGATTTCCGTCACCAGGCCGTACACGATGAAGCAGTCGTTGTTCTCTTCTGAATCGAGCATAATCCGAACAGCCAGCAAGTCGTAGATCTCATCGAGCGGCTTGTTTCGGCGGACCATCTTGTTGTAGATGCTGTAGAGATGCTTGGGTCTCCCGACGATTTCGTATTTGATGCCATTGGCCTTCAGGCTTCGCTCAATCGGGCCGACAAACTTTCGGATGTAGTGCTCGCGCTCCCGCCTGCGCGCCTTGAGTTGTCCCGCGATCTCGTCGTAATCTTCCCGGTGGAGGTATTTGAACGACAAATCTTCGAGTTCCCATTTGATCTTCGCGAGACCGAAGCGATGGGCGAACGGGGCGTAGATATCGAGCGTCTCCTTGGCAAGCCGCATCTGCTTCTCGGCAGGCAGGAATTCCAACGTCCGCATATTGTGAAGTCGATCCGCGAATTTGATCAGGATGACTCTGATGTCGTTCACCATCGACAGCAACATCTTGCGGTAGTTTTCCGCCTGTGTGATTTCATGGCTTCGGAAAATGTCGCTGATTTTGGTCGCCCCGTCGACGATATCGGCAACGGTATCCCCGAATTCCTCCCGGATTGCCTTCAGATCGAATCTGGTATCTTCGACAACGTCATGAAGCAAGGCGCTGGCAACTGAGATGTCGTCGAGCGTAATCTCACGCGCGATAATCAGGGCGACCTCATACGGATGGAGAAAATACGGTTCGCCCGACGCCCGGAGGTCCTGCTTGTGCGCCTCATAGCTCACGGCAAACGCTCGCCGCAAGAGGTCATCGTTCACGCTCGGAAGCGCGCGGTGGCACGTGTCAAGCAGATACTTGAGCTTCTTGTCGTAGTCAATATGGAGAGATCGACGCTGTATCATCCCGTTTAACAATCAACATGCAAAGAATGAATTTCGTTCGCTCCGCGGTCCCACCACGCAATTTATCATCCGCTGTCTCATTGTCAAGATCAGTTGTTATCGGCTCCCGGCACCGAGCGATCGAATATGCTGCTCTATCTTTCTGCCTTCGGCTAATCTTTGAGCCGCTGTCTCACGCAAATGCTCGGGAAATGAGTTTGGCGCATAGTCTCGCGTGACTCGTGCGTACTCCAGAGCGCGATCCATCTGCCCAAGTCGGAGGTGAATATCGGCCAGCTTCAAATTGCACTGCAGCCGACGGAACGCATGCAAGTTTGTATCAGCCTTCAGATTCTCAAGCAATCGACCGTACGCGGTGAGAGCTTCCTCCAGCCGCCCCCATTGTTCACACGCGACTGCCCTCCAGTGAAGATAGTGCCGGTTCGAAGGATATTTCGCAAGAACGGCGTCGGCAACGTCAACGGCTTCTGCATATTCCCCCGCGTCGATCAGCACGATGATCAGCGAGCTTGCCGAAAGGTAGCGATTGTATGTGCCCTTTCGAAATCCGATCCGCAACTGGTTAATCCCCTCCACCCGGTCATCGCGCACGAATGGAAGCCAGCTGAGGAATTGCGTCTTGCGGCTCTTCCAATAGTTGTATGTACCGATTCCCACATAACAACCAACGAGTGATGAATCTCGGGCAAGCGCTTTGTTCAGGTTCGAGACGGCCGAGATTCCTTTCGTCACCGCCCGAAACCACTCCCCCGTCGATGAAGAGACATAAGACTGGTAGCTCAGAACGCTTCCGGCATAGTACAATCCCTCCGCAAGAGTCTCTTCCCTGCTCTGCAGCCTCTGTGCCTTCTCGTCCGCGACGATCAATAGGGAATCAAACCGCCTGCGATCAGGCAATTCGGAGTAGTCTTCTGCCCGCGCCTGCAGCATTCCGGCCCAATAGAGATTCGCCGCCGGATGGTTCGGATACTCTTCGGCCAGTAGCCGAAACACCGATTCCGCGGCCCAATACTCCTGACGCAAGGTGTGATCAATCGCGCGCATCAGCTGTGTCTCCATCGGTCCGGACACCGATTGTCTCGACCATCCCGAGGCGGGTCCGAGGAAGTGACCTACGACAAGCGTTATGGTAATGAATCTCGACATGCATCCACCCAGCTACTCAGTCCCAAACATTCTGTCGCCCGCATCACCAAGTCCGGGCAGGATGAATCCCTTCTCGTTCAATCCCCTGTCCACAGAACACGTGAAGATTTCGACATCAGGATGACCCTTGCGGAGTGTGCGGACTCCTTCCGGTGAGGCGACCAGAGTGACAAAGCGAATCGTCCTTGCACCTTTCGCTTTCAGAAAACTCACAGCTGCAACGGCGCTCCCGCCTGTGGCAAGCATTGGATCGAGAACGAGGACGAGCACATCGCGAAGATTCCGCGGCACCTTGAAATAATAGTCGACGGGTTGAAGGGTTTCTTCGCTTCTGTACATACCAATATGTCCGACGCGGGCATCGGGAAGAACCTCGACAAATCCCCCCACCAACCCCAGACCGGCGCGCAAGATCGGCACAAGCACAATCGGTTGGCTGACCAGGTACCCTTTCGCAGTTTCGAGCGGGGTTCGAACGACCACTTCTTTCACACGCAGATCTCTCGTCACTTCATACGCCATGAGGCTCGATGTTCGGCGCAGTATCGCGCGAAACAAATTGCTTGGCGTGCGCCTGTCTCGAAGCGACGTCAGATCGCGCCTCACGAGGGGATGATCAATCAACTTGACGTTTGGCATGCGACGTCCTTTCTGTTCAGATATCATGCAAACCCCGACGAGCTTTGTTTCCAAGAATCAGCACCGGATCCCAGAGCGGCGCAAACGGGGGTGCATAAATGAGATCGAGGGATGCGAGCTCGCGCAGACTCAGCCGTTGCTGAATGGCAAATCCGAGGACATTGGCCCGTGCGACGACGCCGTCCCGTCCAAAAACATTCGCTCCGAGCAATCGTTGAGATCGACGCTCCACGATTGCGACCACGTGCAATCGAGAATTGCCGGGGAATCCAGATGCGCGTGAATCGCACTCGATCGCTTCCACTTCAACATGCAAGCCGGACTCCACCGCCTCCCCTTCGCTGATCCCCACTTGTGCGAGTTCGAGCTCAAAGACCTTCACCGCCATCGCTCGAATTGCCCCCTTGAATACTTCCTTCCGCCCTGCGGCGTTCGCGCCAGCGACTCGACCCTGTCGGCTGGCGTATGTCGCGAGCGGAAGATACATCGACCGGTTGTGAACCACATTCTTTGTCTCGCAGCAATCTCCCGCAGCATAGACCGAATCGACACTTGTCAACTGGCGTTCGTCCGTGACAATCCCGTCGAACGTGCCGACGCGGATTCGCGCTCCCTTTGCGAGTGTCGTATTCGGATAGACACCGAGCGAGAGGATGACGAGATCTGTCTCGACCATTCCCCTTGATGTGTTCACCGAGGTGACTGTTCCGGAGGAGTCCGCCGTGAAACTTCGCACCTCACTCCTCCCCCTAAACTCTACCCCGTTGCGCTTCAATTCCTCCCGAACGGCATCGCGAGCTGCACGCTCCAGTCCTTCCATCGGCCGCTCGTCGCCATGAACAATGGTCACATGAAGACCGCGACGAACCAGGGCCTCCGCCATCTCCATTCCAATATATCCGCCGCCGACAATCACACCTCGCCGCGGCGCAAACTCTGAGAGGTACTTTCCAATCGCTTTCCCCTCTTCGATTGACTTCACGCGGAAGACGTTTCGTCCATCCTCTCCGGGAATCTCCAATCGTCTCGATTTCGATCCCGTACACAAAACCAATTTGTCGTATCGCTCTGTAAAGGTTCGACCCTTGGACAAATCGCGAATCACGAGACTCTTGCGCGACGGTTGCACCTCCTCCACAAGGTGGTAGGTCCTGACCATTACGCCCTTCTTCTTCTCGAACATTGAGGGTGTAAAATGGATAAGCTCATCCGCATCCGGCACGACTCCTCCCACCAGGTACGGCACTTCACAGATTCCCGTCGAAATGTGCTCTCCCGCTTCATACAGGACGACTTCGGCATTCGGATTGATCCGTTTCGCCTTGGCCGCAGCGCTCGGTCCCGCTGCCGTGCCGCCGACTATGATGATTCGCGGTTTCATTTTGGTCGGAATGATATTGTCAACGGAATCCCCTGAAATCCGAAGTGCTCACGAATCTTGTTCATCAGGAACCGTCGGTACGATTCCTGGACCAATTTCGGCTCATTGCAGAAGAACGAAAAGACCGGCGGCGCCGACTTTGTCTGAGTGATGTACTTTATTTTGATTTCCTTCGGACTCGAAGACACGGGCGGATAGTGCTCGATGATCGGCAGCATGATGTCATTCAGACGACTCGTTTCGATTCTGCGATGATTCTCAGCGTGGATTTCCTTCGCCAGATCGATGACCTTCGACACGCGTTGTTTCGTGAGCGCGGAAATAAACACGATGGGGAGATAATCGTACATCCCGAGTTTCTGCCGTATAACCGTTTCATAGTTACGCGCAGTATTCGTCTCCTTTTCAACCAGATCCCATTTGTTCACCGCGATCAGTGAAGGACGCCGATGCTCCAGCGCAGTCTCGACGATATGCAGATCTTGCTTATCGATCCCCCGCTCCGCATCAAACAGGATGACAGCAACATCGCTCTGGTCGATACTTCTCAACGTTCGCAGGGCACTAAAGAATTCCAGGCTTTCCTTCACACGGCTTTTCTTGCGCAGTCCAGCCGTATCGACGAGAATGACTTCTTCTCCATAGTACTTCAGGATTGAATCAATGGAATCGCGCGTCGTTCCCGGAACTTCCGAAACAACCGATCGGTTCACCCCGAGCAGCGCATTCACGAGCGACGATTTGCCGACATTCGGTTTACCGATCACCGCGAGCCGGATCCGTGTTTCCTCTTCTTCTGCCGGCACAGCTTCGAACGAATTGCAGATGACATCCAAGAAATCCCCGATTTGTCGCCCGCCAAGGGCCGCGATCGAGTGCGGATCGCCGAGTCCGAGCTCGTGAAACTCGTGAACGAGAAGCTCACGACGCGCCGAATCGATTTTGTTCACGACCAAATGAACCGGCTTGTTCGTTCGTCGGAGCGCTTCCGCAATCTGACGATCGAGGGGCACGATACCGTCGGTCGCATCGACGACAAAGACGATCACGTCGGCCTCTTCAATAGCGATTTCCGCTTGCTCCCTGATCGCCTTCTCGAAAATATCCTCCGAGTCGGGAACAAAGCCACCAGTATCGACAACGGTGAATTTCCGTCCCGACCACTCCGCCTCGGCATATTTCCGGTCCCTCGTCACACCGGGCAAGTTGTGGACGATCGCCTCCCGGATACCGAGAATCCGGTTAAACAGGGTCGATTTGCCGACGTTCGGGCGACCGACGATTGCGACGATTGGTGTGGACATTTTCGACTGCCTTGCTGCAATTTTTTCAAATTACGCAGAAGAATGGCGAGTTTCAACCTTGCTCTTCCTGCCAAATGCCCGTATCCGCGAGAAATCTCCCCTGGTATCGTCAGAGAGGACCACCGACAGGAACCGCTTCGGATCGATGACGGTCAATCACTGAAGCGACAAGATAAACGAGGAGAGTCGTCCTGCGTCGTGACACCCCTGCTGACGAGGAATCCGATGACCAACTGAACTGCAACATATCCGAGAATCCCGACGAGTACGATATTCATTTCATATCAACCTGTCGGCGAGTTGATCCATGGGAAAAAGAAAAGCCCCTCCGCGGTGGAGGGGCCAGACATGAGAGAAGTTCGATCCTCGCATGCTCACCGCAACTTCCAGTACAGGAATTCCCGAACGCCGGTTATCTGGGTTGGATCGGCACCGCGACGTCCCCCAAACACAAAACGATTCCGCTCATCCTTGTATCGCTCCCGCACCTTTTTCGATTGAGGGGAGGTCAACTTCGGATCGGGGAGTTTTTCCAACGATTTGCTCAGGAGCTGAAAGATGTCGCCTTTGGCCACGCGCCGTTCGGGACGTTCATTTGCTCTCAGTCCGAGCGACTCCTCGACGCGATCCAGGCCAAGAACATCAAAAGCCTCTTCTGGTGAACTGAACTTCGAAATCGCAGCCTGAAACGCTTCCGTTGCATCGTCCGATGATCCTGCAAGGTAGCGGGCAAGACCAAAATTGAGATACAGTCCTCCATCGTTCGGATCGAGTTCCAGGGCACGCTGATATTCTTCCTGGGCCATCAGGAGGTTGTTCTCGAGCAAGAAAGTGTTTCCTCTGCAGTTATGAGCTTTTGAACTCGATATCCCCCTCAGCACTGCATGAGCGGACTCGAATTCACCCGATTTCGCGAGCAACTCGGCTTCCGCTTCTCTCGCCGACGCGGCAGGATCCTGGCGCAATGACTTCAGAAGAGCACTCAACGTCTCGGCCTGTCCGTACTGGTAGTCCGTGATATCCCGGCGCGTGAGTTGAACAACCCGATCCGCAGCAGGCATCTTGATTTGCGTCGCTGGAGGGAGACTCATCGGTGGGTGAGAATCCTTCGCCTTCCTCACGTCGATCAAATCGAGTGTTCGTCCCTCCGTTCGGGCTCGATGGAATTCTCTGGCGCCGGCTTTCCAGGCAGCAGGAAACGGATCATTGATCATTGTCGTTTCGAGCGGTATCCAGATGCTATTCTCGTGAATGGCGTAGTCCGTCGCACTGTGACTCACCAGATATCCGTTCTTGGGTTTCAGACCCGTATCGAACATAATGAAAACGTGGTCACTCGTGCCGACAAGAATCGTCCTGATGCCGATATTCTCAAGGCAACTTGTGAGCAGGATTGAGGTATCATCACAGTCGCCGCTCCTCAGACTCAACGTCTCACGCGGGTATTGGATTTGATCCAACACATCCTTCCCCGATGACTTCCAGGGATCGCCGACGTAGTTGATGCCGTGCGCACGGATTCCATTCCAGATCCCGATTGCATTTACCATCGAGCGGGGGAGGGTTGAGCCAAGAAGATCCGTGTTTGCCAAACTCCCAACAACGGTGCGCGAGAAACCGGCGACGAGATCATCTGTTTCGGTGATGAAGGCACCGGCAGACTCCCCGTCGCTCCAGTTGATGGTGCTCCGGTTATATATGGTGACCGGTCGGACAAGGTTTCGCGTTTGGACTTCTCCCCCTGCGGCATATGACAGTTCAATTCGAGCTTGGGCGCTTGCGTTTGCATTCAAGGCATAGAGCTGTTTTGCATCGAACGTTGCGGGCAATTGGAATTTCTGAGTTGATCCAGCCGGAATTGCGGGAACAATGCTCTCGGAGGGGAGCGCCATGAAATTTGGAACGAACAGGGAAACCTTCACGTTTCGGATCTCTGCACTCCCGGTATTCGCGACGGTTAGCTCCGCGAGCGGATTGCGCGCATAGTAGTTAACCTGAGCCGGAAAGATGTTCTCCATCGCAAACTCGACAATATCCAGCGGACTTGTCGTAATGGTGCTTGTGCGGGCGCGATCAACATTTCCTCGAGTACTCACGTCAAGCCGGGATCCCGTGAATCCCACGACCACCAAGTCATTTCGAGTCGAGAAAACCTGCCGAAGTTGATCGATGGTTCCGTTCAAATCAACTTCAAAGACTGCGCCATCCTTCTCCAGATAGCGCAATCGCATGCCTTCGATCATGTCGATCTCGCGCGGAAGCGACTGCTCATACCGGGCAACGAGCCGATCGTCAATTCCCAGCAGCGCCAGTTGCACGATACGTCGACCACCTTCCTCCTCCTTCAATCGGAGATGCAGCTTCGCTAGCAGATCGTCGGCAAGGAGGGCTGCCACACTCTTCAAGGCCAACGACGACGCCGACGACTTTCCCTGGGCGGATTTCTTCGCCGTCTGTGACGAGACCGCAATCAGTTCACCGGTGTCGGTGATGATCATCTTGACGCTGACCTTTCCTGCGTAGACATAGTTCAATACTCCGTAATATGTTTGTTCAGCATCCAGCGCCGCCTCGCTCTTTCCGACGATGATCATCTCTGCACCATATCTCATTCCAACTTCTTTCGCGCGAGCGCGATTTCCTTCCGCAACCTCTAAATCCCTCAAGCGCACGGCCTCAAATTGCTGTTTGTCGACGAGCCGAAATCCTTTTGAGAGAAACGCTTCCTCAACTGCAGTCCCCACAATGCCGGTCTCGGCCGTCTGGTTGTCGACTCGTTCTTCGATCACAACCATCACCCGCGGCTTGTCGGAAACTCTGACCTGAGCGAAGATCAGTCCAGGCAGAGCCAGAACCAGGGGAACAATCAACGTCGGTAATCTCATGAGGTGAACTCCAGGATTTCGGTTGAAGCGTACACTACCTCAGGAGCATCATCTTGCGCGAATCCGCAAAGGTCGATTCCTTCGTCCCACCGAACACTGTCAGTCGATAGAGATAGATACCCGAAGCAAGATCATTTGCATGGAACCGCACTTCGTAGTACCCGGGACCCTGTTCTTGTTCGACGAGAGTCACGACTTCTTGGCCGATCACGTTATAGATTCTCAGCGCGACCTGATACGTCTGCATCTCGCCGGGGATCGCATAGCGAATGATCGTTTCTGCATTGAACGGATTTGGGTAGTTTGCGAAAAGCTTTGCGACCTGCGGTACCAAATCCACGCCTGCGCTGTGGGAGTTGACATACTCCGCGTCTCCAACCACCACACGGAAATTTCGCAATCCGATCTTTGTCGTGATCTCCGCGCTGCTGGAGAGACGCAGATCATACGCCATCTTTTCATCGAGATCAATGAGAAAGGCCTTGAACGAAGGATCTCGGGGGAGCTGCGATGCATCCCAGGAAAGACGAACGCGCGAACCCTTGTCGCCGGATTCCAGCTTCATTTCCCAGTTACCCCCCTGCGGATTCACCGGCCGGAGATCATTCGTGAGTGCTCTATTGTCATTCATGTAATACAGCGCCACATTACGCTCTCCAACAAAGGGGGGCTGATACGAATCGTAGATATCGAAATCTTCCGATGCCCCGCGCAACATTCCCATACTGTTGTCCAGGTCCCTCATGCCGTTATCCAACCGCGTGGCGCTGAAGCTCACCGTCCAGGCACCTGCCGATCGGTCTGCCTCTGAACGAATAGTGGCTCCGGAGAGTTGGTCAGCAATCGACGCGGACTGAGACTGCTCGGAGGGAAGCGCCTTGAATTTCAATGTCGTCGCCTGTGTCACATTGATGGCCAGACCTTGCCAGGGGAAGAGAGTTCGAATCTGCGTCCCGGAGGTATGCCAGCCGCTCTGCGGACCTGTCCCGTCATAGTATGCCCGACCCACAATGCTTCCGTTCGTCACCGTCAGGCTATCCGAAGAAAAGGCAAACGAAAGCGGGTTTCCGACAAGATTCCAACCTGCTTGAAGCGGAATTCCGGTATCGACCATGTCTTTCAGCTTCACCAGATTACCTGCTCCCACTTTGATCGTGCTGTTTCCATCACGTCGGATAAGAAAGAATGCCGAACCTACCGTGAGGACATCTGAGTTCTTGAAGTCTTCATAGTGTTGGAAGGATCCTCCGATTAATCTCGACATCCGCCAGAAGTAGTAGTTCACGTTGTCCTTCTTGTGGGATCCGAAGCCGCGGTCAGTGCTTTCCATGAATTCACTCGGCTTCTTGTTCGCGAGCTCGAGAGGGACTGAGAACAATCGATACGACTTCACGAGGGCATCCCGATCGCTTCCCTCCCCCGCTGCCGGAGGAAGCGAGGTCGCCGTCGTTTGGCTTTGGACTTCAACAAGAATCGAATAGATCGGTGTCAACGAACTGTTACCCGCCTCATCCGTGGCTCTGATGCGGTACTCGGCCCCGCGCGCGGCGCCGCTCACCACAAACACCGTAGCCGGTATTGAAACCGATCCGCCCGTCGGAGTCGGAAAATCAAGTTCTGTGAAGGTATTGTCGTTGCTTCTCTTGTAGAGCAGCTTCGTGTTTTCGATGGCCGATAGCCCGGCTGTCTTGGCGCTGGTCGCGCTGATCGCCGGTGGAGAACCCACAAGCGCACCATTACTGAACACTACTTTCGCCACACTGCCCGGCGAATGTGTCACGGTCGGTTTTACGGAATCGAATTGCGCGATCACCATCGCATGGTTGTTCGGATTTCGATTGCCATCTTTGTCCTCGAGATAGAAATAGACCTGATGGGATCCGACATCGGGAACGGCAAATGTGACCGTGGAGGAGGTAATCGAAAAACTCGCAGTCGCCGGGGAGGAAACACTCGGAGGCTGGCCGAACTTGATCCACACCTTTTGGATCACAACGTTCGGTGGATTTGTCCACGATAGGACAAACGAATTCGTCTTTGACCAGTCCGTCGGACTCACCGTCGGGTTTGTTGGCGCCGCAGGTCCGGCGGCAACTGAACCGGTAAGGATGGTCCCAAAGTCGCCCACCGTGACCAGACCGCCGTCGCGGTTGGCGGCAACGGAAAAGAGGTAATTCCCCGTCCCACTCGCCTCCTTGAACCACACTGCGCCACCATCGGTTGTCCTGAGTACAAGCCCCGCCTCACCGACCACGACTCCCGTTCGACCATCCGTGAAAAACAGATCGGCCAACCAGCTTGTTACTCCGCTCACTTGAGGTATCCAGGACTGGCCCCCATTGACTGTCTTCAGGATTCCGCCTTCGTGGCTGACGACATAGCCCGTGTCAACATCGGGGAAATGGACTTTGTAAAACGATTGAGCAACAGGACTCGTGATCTGGGTCCAGGTTGTGCCGCCGTTTGTCGTTCGCAGGATTGTCCCATTCTGTCCGACAGCGACGCCCGTGTTCGTCCGGGTAAAATGGATGCCCCGCAGATTGTTCGTCGTGTTGCTCGTTTGCGTTTGCCATGTCAGCCCGCCGTTGCTGGTCCGGACGATCACGCCGCTGTTGCCCACGGCGTACGCCACGCTGGCATCCACCATATGAACGTCAACGAACATCAGCGCAGACGATGTTGAACGATTCTCCCACGTCGAACCGCCGTTCGAAGTACGCAGGAGCGTCCCGTCCAATCCTACGGCGACGCCAGAATTCGCATCTGAAAACGACACTCCCAGCAACGATTGCTCGACCCCACTTTTCTGCGAGTTCCACGTCGCACCGCCGTCGGTCGTCCGGAGAATGATCCCGCTCGTTCCCACTGCCGTCCCGATCTTCTGCGCACCGAACGCGAGGGACCACAGCAGTTCCATCGTGCCCGAACTCCTTCGTGTCCATTCCTTGGAGGCCTCTGGGGTCCTGAACGTCTGATTCGGTGTGCGATAGTTGCCCAGAGAATTTGTTCCCACCATCTCGTAGTGGTATTCCGTGTTTGGAGTAAGTCCCGTCAAGTCTGAGGAGAATTCAACCTCTGCAATTTCGTTGAACGGACTTCCGGCTATCGTGACGCTGTTGCCGTACCCCGGGGTTGTGCCATAGTTGATTATGATCGTCGTCGAGAGGCCGTTCGGGTAGAACTTTCCGTCGAGACTGGCCGTGGTGGCAAAAAGATTAAACTCGCCGTAGGGAACCCCGACCGGCGCCCCTTTTCTGAACCTCTTGAGGGAAAGCCGATACTGACCTGTATTGGCCGGCGATTGAGCCGATTGTCCGGATTCAGCATCGGCGAAGGAAAATAGATCGAATGTGCGAGGGTTCGCGCGCGACCGCTGAGTTATGCTCTCGGTGGTAGTCGCGATCGATCCATTATCGGCGAAGCGGACAAAATTCGTTCCGCCCGACTTTGCCAGGTACGTCACTCTCGAGTCCCGCACGGAGAGGAAATCGTCGTTTGCCGTGATGGGTACTCCTGCCGCATTGAAGACCGTGAGGTGTCCGTCTAGTTCAGTGTCTCCCACATTCTGCGTGATGATATCGACCGTATCACCGATCATGACGCTATACCGGAAGAAATCCTGATCGCCGGCCGGACGGATCTCGGCTGCCAATGAATCTCCATATGCCACCAGCTGGGCCTGAGCACCGTTGTTGTTCGGCTCAATCTCGGCAATCAATCCCGATACCTCCAGCCACTTGGTCTTCGCCGTCCGCACCGTCGCGATGAGCTCCGTCAAACTTGAACCTATGGCTACCACGAACGCCAGGCTCGCGCTCCCGCCCACGGGAATCGATCGGACCTCCACCGATTGCATGACGCGGTAATCGGCGGCCGGATCGGTGGTCACCACATCCTCTCCCGCGATGGCGAGTTTTCGGAACATCTCCGCAGGGGTCGCCGGCAGGCCTGCGTTTCCGCTCCACCGCCGCACCGCGTGCGGCTTTTTATCCAACAGCGCCAAACCGACGAAGGTGGAAGTGGCGGAAATGGGCGCGGAAACATAGATAATCCCTTCGGCCGAATTGATGCCAACGCGGTTCGATCGGCCATCGCCCACGTCGAAATCGGCAAACATCCCGAGATAGATCGTCGGGAGGACCGTATTCGCGGCGTTGAAAACCCGATAGTCATGAATGATGAACGCTTCGTCCGGGTAGGCAAATGTTCGTTCCGCAACCTCGACTCCAAAGCCGGTCTTGTCCTTGTAGCGAGCAATTGTCTGGACGTAATTTGATCGATTGATTACACGGAGGACATCCGTGGGAAAGAATTCGTCGGAATAGTCCAACGTCGCAATGGTATCTGTTCCACCTTTGACAGCTGCAACAAGCAACTGCCCCAGGGCCAGATGATTGGATCGGCTTCCTAACGGAAATTCGAAGCCCATCTGCGCCGGATCAGCCGTTCTGCCAATCCCCCCAGAATGGCTGTCGTTACGCACGGTCGTGCTCAAGTGTCTAGTCTTATGGAGATAGCTTTGAACGTTTACAATCACAAAGGCAGCATCACTGGAGTCCGATCCCACTCTGCCGTCCGCTCCATAGGCAACGATCTTCACGAAACCGTTCGCCGTCTGGGTCCTCGGAATTTGCCACAGGAATGTCCCGGTGTTGGCTACAGAATCTCGGATTGAGAGGTAGGTCTTGCCGTTGTCGATCGAATAGAGAATTTGAATGCGGGCGATTGCGGTTCCGTACGTTGCCGTCCAAAGAATGCGGTGGAACATGTCCTCGTTCCACAGCTCGCCGCCGTTTGGCGAGTTCACCTTCACGACGGGTTGAGTTACGTCAGCGGCCGAATCCTTTGGCGAATCGGTTCTGACTATTTCCAAAGACCGATCAGGGATGGCTGCGGCGGATTCGTTCAACGGGGAGACTTCAGGTGAAGTATCGTTCCGTGTATCTTCCTTCCACGGACGCTCGGCTTCCTCATGTTCCTTCGGTACAGCCAGCAATTGAGCGCGCGCGGCCTGCCAGAGCAAGAGAGCGATCAACAATATCAACGGGAATCGTGGTAACAAGATCATAGGCAGTTTGTACTCTCCATTCACTCTCTCACGCGCCTACGGGAGAGTGGGCGGATCCGGCAACGGTTCGATTTTCGCTACCCCATTGGACGATTCTTTAGACTTTGTGAGGAGAACATACGCGGCGGCTCCTCCTCCAATCAGCACGGCTCCGCCGATATACAGGAGCCAATTTGTGCCCGTTCCGACGCTTGATGTTTTTGTGGAGACTTTCCGTCCCGTCAGTTTTTCGATCATCTCTGCGGCAATGCTTGGAACGACATCGGAGGCCAATATCTCGATCTCTCCCAGGTGCTGCCTCTGTCTGGTATCGAGGATCTGAGCCGTGGCAACATCGATCACCTGGACATTCACCGTAAACATTCTTCCGATCTTCCCGATCGTTCCGGCGAACATCTTCTCCACCTTCAGGATCCTTCCCGCCTCCACAATACACTCCACCTGTGAGCACGCCTCGGATTGCTGGAACCCCTGCTCCTGGAGAATCGCTTTGATTCGGTTACGATCCACCACGATGAACTCACCGCTTTCCACCAGGGCACCCTGGAAAATGTCCGAGAGCGATGCGGCTTCACCCGCCGAGAGACCGGCACGTGCATCAAAATCAAGCACGGCAACGCTGAATTTCCGCTGTTGACGGACCTGCGAGTGGACAGGCGGAAGAAGAAGCATCAGTACGAGCACCGTGACCAATATCCTCAAACCCGATCGACAATCCATGCAACGGCTGAGCATAAGAACCTCCTCAGGGCTTCTCGCTCACTTCTACAAGGTCTCTGACAAGTCGCTCCAGATCCCGTTCAAATCCAGGATGAAATCCCCGACTAATCCTCTTCACAATTCCAAACTTGTCGATAACGATCAACGTCGGCAGTGAACGAACACCATAGCGAGAAGCTACCGATCCCGTTGCGTCGAGAAGGACGGGAAGAGAGTAGCCCCGTTGCTTGACGAGAAGACGCAGCGTTTCCTCGGTCATCTGAGGCCGCTCCCGGGTGTTGATGAGAAAGATCTGAACCGGTTTGCTCATCAACCGGTTGGCAAGCTCGGTCAGAATCGGAATCTCCTCCCTGCACGGTTCACACCAGGTGGCCCAGAAGCTTAAGACGATAACCTGACGCACACTTTCCTTCCACGGTTGTCTCAAGGTCTGACCGGAATAGTCACGAAGAAAAACCGGCTCATCCGTGAAGAGCTCTCTGAGCACGAACGTCGGAGCAAGATCACCGAGCGAAATCGTATCACGCGAAAACACACTGCCCGAATTCTCAATGGGGGAAAATACCGCTCTGGACATCAAGGGGGAAAATTGAACAAGAGAGAGGAAGACAGTACAGACAAGCGGAAGTCGCCAGAGATGGGAGGGTGAAGGACGACGCTGGCTTGCATGCACGACGTTGGGCTCCTCCGATAGAGAATCACGACCTGGAGTCAACTCTGAATTCTTCCTCCGCTTCGCGGGCGATGCCTCATCAGCCTGCTCGGGGGTGTCAGAAAACATACATTCCACTCCAATATATCCATTGTCGCTGCGTTTGTCAAGATTTCTGAGGAGTATTGTGATGTGTGTTCCCCGACTCCGGGAAACGGAGATGCTCCGTCTCAACTCCATTGGTTGATTTTCCCGCGGGGCATGGTTACATTCGGTCCATCACAAAAGACCGTCCGTCCGCATACTTTCTGGAGGAATGGAATGGAAATCCTCGATACCAAGACTCGTCAACGCCGATGGTTCGTCGGGATTGGCATTGCCTTCGCAACTTCTCTTCTGACACTCCTCTTGTTCCACACTCCATTCCTCCGGTATTCTCTCGGGATCGATATCTTCCAGTCGCTTGAACGGAGAGTGTACGACGTCTTATTGAAAGCTCGAGGTACCCGCGTGCAGTCCGGCCATCTCGTGATGGTGCGGATTGACGAGTACACGATCAACAAGATGGACAACGAATATCCACTTCCACGCGATCAGGTCGGTGCCGCAATGACACTTCTCAGCACGTTCGGCGCGCGGGCGGTCGCCCTCGATGTCTACATGGCGCCTTCGCGCCGCGACAGCATTGAAGGTGCGTGGATGGTCGAGTATCTGCGCGAGGCAGAGAATATCTATCAGGCAATCGGCGCCTTTATTCCTGCATTTGATGCCGAGGCGACGGCCGCGCCGCTCGACGTCGATAGCACCGCCCACTATGTGATTGGCAGATTCGGCATTCCTGCTCCCCCGGCCCATACATTTCCCCGATCACCATTTATCGACGATTATCCCTTTCCGGAACTCGCTGAGATCTCCAAGGGTGTAGGCCACACAAACTTGATCCTCGACCCGCTGGACGGGATCATGAGATCGGGTCCGTTGTTCATTGAGTACGCTGGGAAGCTCTACCCCACACTTGGGCTGGCCCTCGCCATGGAGCGACTGGGGGTTTCCGCACAGGCAATCTCCTTCGAAATGAATGATCTCGGAACGCTCGTCCGCGGCGGACCACTGGAGATACAAACGGGTCTTCACGGCGAGGTATATATCAACTTTGTCGGACCGGGAAAAGTATTTCCGGAAGTCTCGCTCTATGACATCCTTATGGCAGCGAAGACACAAGACAGTGCTTTTCTTTCCCAGTTCCAGGACAAAGTGTGCATTATCGGACCCACCGCCAGGGCCGTGGGCGATTATTACTCCATGCCCTATTCGGAGGGAACGCCCGGGTACCTCGCTCACGCCAACATGTACGACACAATCATCACCGGCAATTTCATTCGCGATGCGAATAGTACGATCCAACTGATCCTTCTTCCCGTCATTGTCGCGATCGTGGGAATCGTTGCCACAACAATCCGTACACGGATCGCAGTCATCATCTCCATCACTCTTGCTCTCGCGTTGATCCTGTTTGCCTATTTTGCCTTCGTGGATGGCAATACGCTGTACCGAGTGGCAGGGCCGCTCTTTGCACTCTTTGTCTGCTTCGGCTCCTCGTTGACCTATCGCGCCGCGACCGAGGGACATCAGCGCAAGATGATCACCAATATGTTCGCCCGCTATGTTGACCGCACTGTCGTCCGGCAACTCATTGAGAATCCATTGCTCCTCACACTGGGTGGCGAGTCCAGAGAAATCACGGTCCTTTTCTCTGACATCAAGGATTTCACTGCGATGTCGGAGAGACTCTCCCCCGACACGCTCGTTCGTCTGATCAACACCTATCTCACCGAGATGACAAACATCATCATGGATCATCGCGGGACGGTCGACAAGTTTATCGGCGATGCGATCATGGCATTCTGGGGCGCACCGATCTCCGATCTCGACGCCCAATATCAGGCCTGTGTCGCCACTCTTGAAATGAAAAGACGGCTCGACTCCCTCCGGCCCCGATGGCGCAAGCTGACAAACGTTGAAATCGGACATCGAGTGGGAATCAATACGGGGCGCTGTATCGTGGGAAATATGGGATCAGAATCCAAGTTCAACTATACAGCGATGGGCGATCCGGTCAATCTTGCTTCCCGGTTGGAGGGTATCAACAAGCTGTACGGGACAACCATTCTCATGAGCGGACAAACGTACCGAGGCGTGACTGAACGAATTCGCGCGCGCGAGATAGACATCGTTCAGGTGGCGGGAAGAACAGAACCGGTGACGGTGTATGAATTGATCGGGCTGGCAACGGATCCACTCGTCGATTCCGCAAAATACTTTCTTGAGCTCTATCATCAGGGACTGGCAGCATACCGAGCTCGCAAGTGGGATGAAGGGATCGGCTATCTCGAAGGGGCACTTGCGTACGTGCCGACTGATCCAGTCGCTCACATGTTCATCGAACGAATGCGAATGTACAAACACCGTCCCCCGAAGGATGATTGGAACGGGGTCTTTGTGCTAGGTTCGAGTGGAAGTTGATGGATAGGGGAGAAACCGCGCCGAGCTGTTCTGGCGTAGGTGAGCAAGTAAGCAGTCGGGGCGGCGGGATTCGAACCCGCGACCTCTTGGTCCCGAACCAAGCGCGCTAGCCAGGCTGCGCCACGCCCCGGATCAACAACGTTCGAATATACTCAAATCACGGACGAATATCAACGCATCATTTCTCCGACCGGATGGCGGCAAGAATCCTCTCCGCAACCTCTTCCATCGTGGCCTCACGCTTCATCGGAATCCAGCGGATGCGCGCATCGGCGCGGAACCAAGTCAGCTGGCGTTTGGCGAAACGACGCGAATTCCTCTTGATCAATGCAACCGCCTCAGCCAACGTCGAGATCTTTCCTTCGAGAAACGAGACAATCTCCTTGTATCCGACAGTATTGAGAGCATTCAATTGTGGATTGTACCCCGCATTCAAAAGACTCTGTACCTCGTCCTCAAGACCTGATGCAATCATAGAATCGACCCGCCGATCGATCCTCTCGTACAGCTGCTCACGGGGCCAGTCGAGCGCGAACTGGACGAATTCAAACTCCTGTTCGCGGCGCTGGGTGCGATGAAGCTCGGAGAGCGGTCTCCCGGTCATATGGTACACCTCAAGCGCCCGTATGATTCTCCGCTTTTTCGACACGTCCATCCCCGCCGCGGCGTCAGGATCGTGCCGGCGGAGTTCTTCGAAGAGAGCCGTTCCTCCCTCCTCTTCCCAACGGAATTCGAGATGACGTCGCATCTCATCGTTTTGTCCCGGACCTTCAAACAATCCTTCGGTGAGCGCTCTGATGTACAGGCCCGAACCTCCTACAACAACCGGTACTTGATTTTTCGTCGCCAAGCGGTGTACCGTCGCTCTCGCAGACCTTCCGTATTCTCCCGCGCTGTACATCTCATCCGGCTCGCGTATGTCGATAAAATGATGCACAATGCGCACAAGATCAGCACGGGGTGGTTTTGCCGTTCCGATATCAAGTTTGCGGTAGATCTGTCGAGAGTCGGCCGAGATGATCTCTGATTGCAGACGCTCAGCCAGAATCAGCGAGAGGGGCGTCTTGGCCGATGCGGTCGGGCCAACGACGGTTATGACCTGAGAGAGTAAGCCGAGTGACATGGCCTTTTGACAACGGGAGAGGACGACGTGAATTGGAGCGTATCTAAAGCTTCGAGTTCCAACCCTGCTTCCCGATCAGAGGAACAAACTTGAAGCCGTTGATCATTTTAGTGGCTACACCATCTTCCAGTTTTGTCACGACGTGCAACTGCTGCGTGTCGAGATCTCCAATCGGGATGACCAACCGTCCACCGATCGCAAGCTGTTGAAGCAAGGCAGGCGGGACGTCGGGCGCAGCCGCCGTCACGAGAACTCCGTCATACGGCGCGAACTCAGACCACCCCACGGTACCATCACCCGACCGGGTTGCAACGCGGTACCCAAGCCGTTCCAGCAGGTTCCTCGCCTGAAGATGCAGCTCGTAGTGACGCTCGATCGTGAACACCCTGCATCCCAGTTCAGCCAGGATTGCAGCCTGATAACCCGATCCCGTTCCGATCTCCAGGACCTTGTCCGAGGCCTTTGGAGCTAGGAGTTGAGTCATGAACGCAACAGTGTACGGCTGGGAAATCGTCTGCGACTTGGAAATTGGAAGAGCAGTATCTTCGTAAGCCCGATTGACAAAAGCATCCATCACGAACAGGTGTCGTTCGACTCGCATCATCGCATCCAGGGTTTTCTCATCCGTAATCCCCTTGTCGCGAAGCGATCCAATCAACTCCCGTCGTTCATCTTCGAACCGTCCCATCAGTACTCACGCATCAACGTTCGGACAAATTCTCTTGTGGTCTTCCACTTCGTCATATGGCTCTTGCCGGAGCGATAGATCGTCTGAATGGGGACAGAGACGATCCGAAACCGGTGACGGGCGGCTTTGATAAGCAATTCCGTTTCCGCCGTGAACCCATCTTCTTCCGTTTCAATAGTACGCAAAACTTCTCTACCAATCAGCCGGTATCCGCACTGACTATCGTCGATGGCAACGCCGGTTCGGGTCGAGACCAAATAGGAGGTCACAATGTTGGACAATCGCCTGTGAACCGGCATCGACGACCCGGTAATTCGACGTGACCCGATAACAATGTTCGCCCCACGTTCACGTCGCACATGAAGAAACGCCCCCATATCGTCCACGGAGTGCTGGAGATCTGCATCGATCGTCACAACCTCGTCAAGGGTGGTCTTTTCGAGAAAGTAATGGAACCCACTGCGGAGGGCGCCACCTTTCCCGACATTCCGGACATGTCGAATCACGCCGGCGCGTGCGGATTCGGCAACGGCCGCCGTTGCATCTGTGGACCCGTCGTCCACCACAAGGATGTGTTCAGAGGAAAGATATCGATGGAGATCGTGCAGCAATTGCCCGATTGTTGCAGCCGCATTGTAGGCAGGAATCAGAACGCCAAAGCGACCGGTCACGATGAGCTTCCCTTTCGAATTGCATCGGCGATGATCGCAACGCGTTTCATCGCCCGGACGTCGTGCACGCGGAGAATCGATGCTCCGCGTAGGATGCAGGCAGTCACCGCCGCCGCCGTTCCTTCAAGGCGTTCAGCGACGGGAAGATCGAGCAGCGTCCCGATAAACGATTTCCGTGACGGTCCGACGAGGAGGGGACATCCGAGCTCGCTAAATTCCGGAAGATTCCGAATGAGCTGAAGATTGTGCACAACCGTTTTGCCGAAACCGATCCCCGGATCGACGATGACCTGCGCAATACCGTTCGCGACGGCCCGATCAACCTGAAGACGAAGGAACTTCTTGACCTCTTTCACGACGTCCTCATACGTGGGATTGACCTGCATTTCTCTTGGCGTCCCCTGCATGTGCATGATCACCGCCGATGCACCGTATCTCGCAATAACCGAGGCCATCGATGGATCATGGCGAAGTCCGCTGATGTCGTTGACGATGACGGCACCGGCACGCAGTGCAGCTTCCGCAACAGTCGATTTGTATGTATCGATGGAGATCGGAATGGATATCCTCTCCCGAAGCTTCTCGACGACGGGAATCACCCTCTCCAGTTCCTCCTCGATCGGGATGGGAACCGCTCCTGGACGAGTCGATTCCCCGCCAATATCAATGAAGTCAGCTCCTTCATCCTCCAGCCGCAGCGCATGATCAACTGCCCGTTCTGGAGCGAGGTACGATCCTCCATCCGAGAAGGAATCCGGCGTGACATTCACGATACCCATGAGATGCGCGCGTGCAGACAAATCGTAGCGCGTCGGTCCAAACGTGTACCTCATATTCGTCATCGTATCATGCTTCAACGTCAAGTGAATGTCATCGTCTGGGTAGGACCCGGGTTGACCGCTTTCCTCTTCATGGATTTGGGCAATTATGGAAAGCGCAGGTAATATGCCCGCGAAAGGGGAATGCTGCATTATTCCACCCGCGAACTCCCTTGCGGCTCCCATGCCAGGCGGAGCAAGGCAATCCCCGTGGCTTTCACTGCCCAGGCCATGTTGAATGGTTCTCGGTCGGTGGTCAAGCGAGGAATATCCATCGATGAATGGTAGTACTCGGAATAGTCGACTGTCACCGAATCGGGATCCCCTTTCCACGCAGCGGAGCTCCATCCCGGTGTCTGGGCGTAGGTCCTCGGTTCGTTCCACGCACCGGTGAACATCGTGGTCGACGGGATCTTCACATCCGGCATTTTGATTCTCGAAAGATAGTCGGGGAGAAACACGTACGAGTCGGTTCCCCCCTGGGAAGGATTCGTCGTCGCCTCCTCCCAGAATCCTTTTCGGCCTGCATAATCTTCGCCGACTTTTTCCAGAACTTTCAGCAGCGTCCGATTGTGCGGAACCTCATTGGATTCAAAGTACACACAGTTGCGTGTAGCTCCAGTTCCGATCTGATCAAAGTTAATGACTCCCTTGATCTGATCAAGTTCTTTGCTGTTTGAGCGGACGTAGTGATCCGAGGAGAAATACTCGCTTCCCCAGACAATGAATCGGATCGAGTATTCCGGCTGAGGCAATCGTCTGTCGCGAATCAGACTTCGAAGAACACGAGCGACCTCCAACACACCGGCCATCCCCGAAGCGTTGTCATCGGCTCCCGGACCGCCGGAATCTGAATCACCATGGGCACAGACCATGAAGTATTGGTCCGATTTTCCCTTTATCTCCGCGACAACCGTCTTCGGACTTCCGGTGAAGACTTCCGTCTGAGTGAGGAACTCGATCGAGAGCAGCGAATCCCGCTGAATAATGTCTCGTAATGCCTTGCCGTTGCCCGCTGAAATATTGAAAAGCGGAACGAGATTCTCTTTGGATAACGGCAGCTGACCAATATAGGCGTGATTCTCATACACGTTGAACGGAATGTCGGGATACCAGAGGATCGCGCGCACGCCCGCCTTTACCAACTCCGCATAGAGTTTATGATCGGGGAATCGTGGAGTCAGAATCGCTCCGCTATCGATCACTGCTGGATCAATTCTTTCGCCCACATCGAGGAAGGTCACACGGCAAATCGTAAGTGGCGTGCTTGGGGAATAGCCGGCGAGCCACTCGTTCTTGATCACTTTTCTGTGGGACCGAGGGTGATGAACACGCAACAGCCAGCGCTTGTGCGCATACGTGATTCGCTCGGGATCGGGATTGATCCTCGACTTCACTCCATAGGCAGAAAACTTGCGGTGGATATACGCCGCCGAAGAATCGCCAGAGGGCGTTCCCCCGAATCGATTGCCGATCTGGACAAGATCACGGACGTGCGAGAGGAGCAGCCGCTGCGACACCCGACGGGCAAATGCGAGTTCGTGTTCCGCTTGCGAAAAAGCCGTGGACGGCAGATGAAGAAGGACGAGATAAGAACACGCGAGCAGTCTGAGAGTACATCGATTCACATATCACTCCGCGGAATTTCGACAACAAAATCCGCCACAGTATAGGGAATTCTCATCTCATCGGCAACCCTCGAAAAGCAAGAGGGTCTGACCCATTGAATCCGACCCTCGTCTGCTTTTGGACTCACCGGCTACTTGCCGACGACGAACTTCTTGTATCGCTCGTTGATTCTTTCCCAGTGCAGCGAATTCAAAAAATTGTCGATGTACTTCGCACGTCCCGGTCCATCCTTGTGGTAGTAGGCATGTTCAAAGACATCGCAGGAGATCAAGGGAACGCCCCCCCAGATCGCACCGTACTGATGCTCATCGACCAAAACATTCAGGAGTCTCCCCGAGTAGAGCCGGTCAAATACCAGAAGGCCCCATCCACTGAGTTTTGCGCTGACCGCTGATGCTTTGAAATCCGCCTTCCACGCGTCGATGGATCCGAATTCCTTCTCGATCGCTGATTTGATCTCCGGCCCTTTTGACGAATCGCCGTCTCCGCCCATAACTTCCCAGTAGATATCGTGCAGGAGAGCCCCCGCATGATTCCACGTGAAGCGACGCTTCAGTTCTCCTATCTGACTGTAGTTGCCGTTGGCTGCCGCTCGATCTGCCGTCTCAAGCCCCTTTTCAATATTGTTCAGGGCAGTGACATATCCCTTATGATGGGTGTTGTAGTGCCAGTCGGCTGTCTCCGGACTGATCACCGAGCCAAGAATGTTCTTCGCCTCCTCATCAGAATAAGGTCGTGGATTGAACTTCCATTCCTTTGACATACGATGTCTCCTTTCCTCTCACAAATGTATCATGGTTCAGAATACAGTATCAATCATTTCTACAGCATGTTGAGCTGCAGCCGAGCCGCCTCGCTCATCAGGCCCGGATTCCAGGGCGGGTCAAAAACGAGATCGACCCAAACGTTCTTCACTCCGTGAATCTGTTGCACGCGCCGCTTCACGTCGGACGCGATCATCGGGCCCATCGCACAGCCGGGCGCCGTCAGAGTCATCTTAATGAACACATTCGTCTCGCCCGTGATCTCATCATCGATGGTCACTTCATAGATCAGACCCAGATCAACGATATTGACGGGAATCTCAGGATCATAGCATTGGCGAAGCGCCTTCCAGGTTTTCGATTCGAATTCCTCTCGCCGAGAAATCGAGGCCTGTGCGCTTTCCTGAGCGCTTTTCGTCTGGTGATCGTCCATCGATCAACTCCGGTCGTCTGTTTATACACCGAACGAACTGCCACAGCCGCAGGTTCTTGTCGCCTGCGGATTGTTGAAGACAAATCCGCGTCCGTTCAGGCCGTCGGAAAAATCCAATATGGTACCTGACAGATAGAACATGCTCTTCGGATCGATGTGGAGCATGATGCCGGCGATTTGAAGAACGTTGTCCCCCTCTCTCGTCTTCTCATCGAAGGCCAGAACATACGACATCCCCGAACATCCTCCCCCTTTCACGCCCAACCGCAGCGCATGCGAATCGGGAATGTTATTCTCCATCCTGATCTTTATGATTTCCTGTGCCGCACGTGGCGTGATCGTAATACTATCGGTCGTCCCGACGTCGTGCTCAACCATCACTCCGCTCATATCTTCCCTCCATGTGTTGTGCCCAATCTCAAACCGTGAATTCTATTCCGTCGAAACCGATGTCGCTGACGATCGAAGTGCGCCTTTCAGGGAATGCCAGGCCAGCGTCGCACACTTGACGCGCGCAGGAAATTCGCTCACCCCCGCGAAAGCCGCCAGCTTGCCCAACGACGCTCCGTCAGCATCTTCTCCCGACGGGTGCGTCACAAGGGCGTGGAACTTCTCAAACCACGCTTCTGCCTCCGGAACTGTCTTGCCCTTCAGCACGGTCGTCATCACGGAGGCCGACGCTTTCGAGATTGCACAGCCCACTCCCGAAAACTTGATCTCCTGAATCACATCATCCTCCAACTTCAGGTAAATCGTGTATCGATCGCCGCACAGCGGATTGTACCCTTCAATTACTCGGTTGGCATCGTCCAACACGCCGAAATTGCGCGGATTCTTGTTATGATCGAGTATGATTTCCTGATACAGCGATCGCAGATCAGACATCAGTGAAAAACCTTCTGGACATGTCGTACGCCGGCAACCAGGTCTTGGATATCTTTTGTGGTATTGTACAGCGCAACAGAGGCTCGTGCAGTGGCCGGGATTCCAAAGAAATCCATCACAGGTTGTGCGCAATGTTGTCCGGTACGCACGGCAATTCCATCTTCATTTAGAATTGTGCCGATATCATGAGGGTGTATGCCGTCGATCGTGAATGATACGACGCCCGCTTTGTTGGTCGCTGTGCCGATGATCTGTACACCCGGCAAGTCCGTCAGCGCATCGGTCAAATCCTGAACAAGGCGGCGTTCGTGGAGCGCAACTTCTTCCATTGCCAGCTCGCCGATATAGTCTATGGCTGCACCCAGTCCGATCGCACCGGCGATGTGCGGAGTGCCTGCCTCAAACTTGTGAGGCAGATCGGCATACATCGTCTTGGAAAACGACACGGATTTGATCATGTCCCCGCCCCCCTGGTAGGGTGGCATCGACTCGAGCAACTCCTTTTTGCCGTACAAGACACCGATCCCGGTCGGCCCGAACATCTTATGAGAAGAAAACGCATAGAAATCGCAATCGAGTTCCTGAACATCGACATGTCCGTGTGCGACCGCCTGAGCACCATCAATGAGTACGGGAATCTTCCGGTCGTGTGCCGTGCGAATCATCTCCTGCACAGGATTGACAGTACCGAGCGCATTTGAGATATGCGTGAGCGCAACGATTTTTGTCCGCTCATCAAGAAGACGTTCGAACTCCTCCTGAAGGAGTTCTCCCTTCCGGTTGATTGGGATCACTCGCAACGAGGCTCCGACGCGATCACAAACGATTTGCCACGGAACGATGTTCGAATGATGTTCCATAGCCGAGATGACGACGTTGTCGCCGTTGCGAAGCACCGTCCCTCCGTACGATTGGGCCGCGAGGTTGATACCCTCGGTTGTTCCTCGCACGAAGATGATCTCGCTCGATTCAGTTGCATTCAAGAATCGTTGAACTTTCCTACGGCTTTCCTCAAACTTCTCCGTTGCCAACTCGCTGAGATGGTGGACACCACGATGCACATTCGAGTTTTCTGCCGAATAGAACTGAGTGATCGCCTCGATGACCGATGCCGGCTTGTGCGTAGTCGCGGCGTTGTCGAGATACACCAACGGCTTCCCCTTGACGGTCACCGACAAGGCGGGAAAGTCGCTCCGGACGGTCCCCGGATCAAACCGGGAGACCGTGGCATCTCGAACCCCCTTTTTCACAGTTGTGCTGTTCATGACCCATTCGTTCTTCGCGACGCATCCAACTTGGCATGGACGAACGCTTCAAGTTGATCGCGCAGCGCATCGAGTTTCACCCGGCTTACAACGTCACTTGCGAACGCGAAGGTAAGAATATCACGAGCTTTCGATTCTGGAATGCCACGCGTCCGGAGATAGAACAGCTGGTCACTATCGAGTTGTCCTACGGTGGCCCCATGCGTGCATTTGACATCGTCCGCGAATATTTCCAGCTGTGGCTTCGTGTCAATCGTTGCGTCGTCAGAGAGCAGCAGGGTCTGGTTTGTCTGTTTCGCATCGGTCTTCTGAGCATCCTTGCGAACGAAGATCTTTCCGTTGAAGACGCCGCGCGCATTTCCATCAAGCACTGCCTTGTACAGTTCATGACTCTGACAGTTCGCTTTGGCGTGATCAATGGTCGTGTGGTTATCAATCAACTGGTTCCCTGTTGCGACGGATAACCCGTTCAGCGTGCATTCGCTCCTCTCGGCATCGAGAACGGCTGTGATATCGTTCCGGACCAGACGGCCGCCAACCGCGATGGAGTTCGACACATAGTTGCTATGCGCCGCCTGATGGATGTGAGTGGCAGCGATATGAAACGCATTCACACTTTCATTCTGGAACTTGTCATGCTCCACAACTGAATTCTCTCCCACCACAATTTCTGTGACTGCGTTGGTGAAGTACGAATCGTCGGCAATACAAACGTAGCTCTCGACGATCGAGACACGGCAGTTTGATCCGACGATCATGAGGTTGCGCGGATATGTTGCGATCTCGGATTCTGCTTCGGTGGAGACAAAGAGAACCTGGATCGCATCCTCCAGAACGACACCATCGGGGACAGAGAGAAACAACCCGTCTCGCATGAACGCAAGACTCAGAGCGGCAAAGCCATTCACCCCTGACGAGATGTAGCGTCCCAGATGAGCGGAGACCAAGTCCGGGTGCTCAGAAAGAGCCGACGACAACTGCTTCACAATGACGTCGGATCCGGATTGGGTCAAACGGGACAGGTTCTTGGCAAAGATCCCATTGATGAAAACGAGCCGAGGTCCTTTCAAGTCTTCGAAGACAAACTTCTCGGTCTTGGCTTCCCGTTCCGGAAAGCCCGCTCCGAGAGTCGGAATCTCAAAACGCTTTGCGGCGATCTCGGAAACATTCGTGAAGCGCCACTCCTCATCCGTTTTGGTCGGAAAGCCCATTTCGGCGAATCGCGTGATTGCTTCATCTCGCAGCGAATGGATTGGGAGGCTCGAATCTCCGTTGAGACTCTTTTCGAAGGCCTTGTAGCTCTCGAGGTAATGATTAATCGTTTGTTCGTGAGACAGCGACATTGGTGAGCGACTCCCTATCCTATTCCCGCTGGTTGTGTAGTTTCCGATCCGTTGCGGATCCAATCGTACCCCTTTTCCTCCAACTCGAGGGCGAGCTCTTTCCCTCCCGATTTCACAATTCTTCCTTCGACAAGCACATGCACGAAATCGGGGACAATGTAATTCAGTAGTCGCTGATAGTGCGTCACCACGATCGTGGCGTTATCTTTGCGGCGCAGTCGGTTCACACCGTCAGCCACGATCCGCAGCGCATCGATATCGAGTCCCGAATCCGTTTCATCGAGAACGGCAAGCATCGGGTCCAGAACGGCCATCTGGAAGATCTCGTTGCGCTTCTTCTCTCCCCCCGAGAAACCTTCGTTGACGGGCCGATTCAGCAGACTTTGATCAAGCTCCACGATCTTCATTCTCTCCTTCACCAGCGCGAGGAAGTCTATCGCGTCCAGCTCATCTTGTCCGCGGCTCTTGCGTATGGCATTCAGAGCCGCCTTCAGGAAGTAGGTGTTCGTGACACCCGGGATCTCCACAGGATATTGGAAGGCCAGGAACAATCCCTCGTGAGCCCGCTCTTCCGGATCCAATTCGAGAAGATTCTTTCCGTTAAGAAAGATCTCCCCACGCGTCACCTCGTAGGTATCACGGCCGGCGAGGACCTGCGCGAGCGTACTTTTACCTGATCCGTTGGGACCCATGATGGCGTGCACTTCGCCCGCACTGACCTCCAAATCGATTCCACGCAGGATTTCATTTCCTTCAACAGAGGCGTGTAGATTCTTGACTTTCAACATTGACACTGTTCTGTTCTCCAAAAATTGTTATCCAACACTTCCTTCAAGACTCACTCCCAGCAGCTTCTGAGCTTCGACGGCAAACTCCATCGGCAGCTCCCGAAATACCTCCTTGCAGAATCCATTGACGATCATATTCACGGCATCTTCGGTCGACAACCCCCTCTGCTTGCAGTAGAAGATCTGCTCTTCTCCGATCTTCGAGGTACTGGCCTCATGCTCTACTCTGGAGGTTCTGTTCTTCACCTCCACATAGGGAAAAGTATGCGCACCACACTTGTCGCCCAGAAGCAGAGAATCACATTGAGAAAAGTTTCGGGCATTCGAAGCGTTCTTCTTGATTTCGACAAGCCCGCGATACGAATTCTGTCCGAAACCGGCCGAGATACCTTTGGACACGATAGTGCTCTTCGTGTTCTTTCCGATGTGAATCATCTTCGTTCCCGTATCGGCCTGCTGGTAGTTGTTCGTCACGGCAACAGAATAGAATTCCCCGACAGAATTGTCGCCGAGCAGCAACACGCTCGGATATTTCCAGGTGATGGCTGAACCCGTTTCAACCTGAGTCCAGGAGATTTTGGAATTCACGCCGGCACACTTTCCCCGCTTCGTGACGAAATTGTATATTCCCCCCTTGCCGTTCTTGTCACCAGGGTACCAGTTCTGCACAGTCGAGTACTTGATCTTCGCACTATCCAACGCCACCAGTTCGACGACGGCGGCATGGAGCTGGTTCGAATCTCTCATCGGCGCCGTGCAGCCCTCCAGATAGCTCACCGAGGCTCCCTCTTCTGCCACGATGAGGGTCCGTTCGAACTGTCCGGTATCTGCCGCATTGATCCGAAAATAGGTGGACAATTCCATCGGACACCGAACGCCCTTCGGAACGAAACAAAATGAGCCGTCACTGAACACTGCGGAATTCAGTGCCGCGTAAAAATTGTCGTTGGTTGGAACAACGGATCCAAGGTATTTCCGCACCAGATCCGGATGATGCTGAACCGCCTCTGAGAAGGAAGAGAAGATGATGCCGAGCTCCCCCAGTTTTTCTTTGAAGGTCGTTGCGACCGAGACACTGTCGAACACTGCATCGACGGCCACCCCGGCGAGTATCTCCTGTTCCCGGAGCGGGATACCCAACTTCTCATACGTCCTCAGCAACTCGGGATCGACTTCATCGAGACTTTTCGGGCGCACCTTCTGTTTCGGTGCCGAATAGTAGATGATGTTTTGAAAGTCGATCTCTTCGTACTTGACGTTCGGCCACCGCGGTTCCTTCATGGTCAACCAGTGGCGGTAGGCTTTGAGCCGCCACTCCAGCAGCCAACCGGGCTCATGTTTCTTTTCGGAGATCAGTCGGATCGTATCTTCTGTCAGGCCGCGTGGCGCCGACTCCGATTCGATCTCCGTGACAAATCCCCACTTGTACTCACGATTGGCCAGCTCTTCAATTGTTTTGTTTTGTTCTTCCATGTGCTTCCCTACTTCTGAACGTGTGAACTCGGCATCGCTGATTGACCGCTTTTGTCCTGTGTTCCGGGATGAACCCCCGAAGGATTCGCGGATTTCTGATGGTCTTGCCCGACGGTCGATGGCTTCGGAGCTTTCGCACTGAGCTTCTGGAATTCTTCGTAGTTCAACATCCACGTTCGCGCATCGATTTCCTTGAGGATGGCTTCTGACACAAGAAGCCCGATCACGCGTTGCGTCGTTTCTTCCAACTCATGGTAGCTCAATCGTACGCCGTACTGCTCGAGGAATCCCGAAACTCCGTAGTGCAAGTCTCGCAGGAAAAGATTCGATTTGTGATAGAGGCGGAATCTACTTCGAAGGAAATAGAGAAACTCCGTGCGGTTATCGAAAACAATCGAAGCGTGCTTGTTCATGCCGTCTAGATGATTTCCTGAATAGTCATTCTGTCGAACACAAGATTCAAATTCCGCTGAACTTTGCCCAGCGGCTTACGGATGGAACAATTGTCGTAGATCGAGCAGCTATCCGGTCCATCGATGTAGCACTCCGCGATCATCGGCTTTTCGTTCTCGATGATCTGAATGACGTTCGAAACCGTCAGCTCGGAGGGTTTGATGGACAATGAATACCCTCCGCGAACTCCCTGCAGCGATCGAACAACATTCGCCCGTGCCAGCTTCTGGAGGACCTTGGCCAGAAGCTCATATGGGATATTGTGCTCGGCCGCCAATTCCTTGGCCGTGAAAACCTGCCCCGCTGGTCGCATCGCCATGTGGCGCAACGCGATGAGACCGTATTCAACTTTCTTTGAGAGCTGCAACATAAATCCGACTCACTTGGTCTTATATTTGGCCAAAAAAATCAGGGCATTCATTAGCCCTGTGTTCCAACTGGTTGTTCAAATATACACCGGAATCATCAATATTGTCAAGCAAAAAAATCGACTCCTCGCACCGCGGTGGGCTCTGACCAAGACGAGGATGTTTCTGATGGCGCAGCGATTTCTCCCACGTGGCATCCCCAACAAACCAACAAGCTCGGAACGGGAAAAGTTCTCCCCTCTAAAATGATTCCTCCATTTCGTACCACGACATAATACCGCCATTCCGCAACCCACAGACGACTATCGCATCGGCGACACAGCCCGCATGGGGGAAACGTTTCACAGTCCGTGCGGGTTCTCGCCCAACGCTCCAAGCTTTACCATCCCTCACACGCGATCCTGTGTGAGGGGAGCGGCCATCATCGGCGCGTTGTATCTTCCTCCAAAACGTGCTAACTTCAATGAGACTCGACAGGAGGAATTCGTGAATATCGGAATCACGTGTTATCCCACGTACGGAGGAAGCGGCGTCGTCGCAACCGAGCTTGGCAAGGCCCTCGCTGCGCGCGGTCACTCCGTTCATTTCATCAGCTACGCCCTGCCCATGAGGCTGAACGGGTACAGCGGCAATATCCTCTTCCATGAGGTGGAGATGTCAAGCTATCCGCTGTTCGAATTCCCGCTTTACACGCTCGCCCTGGCAAGCAAGATGGTAGAGGTTGCTCAGTTTGAGACGATCGATCTCTTCCACTGTCACTATGCCGTTCCTCACGCCACAAGTGCATACCTGGCCAAACAAATGCTTGGACTTCCGAACATCAGGGTGATCACCACCCTCCACGGAACCGACATCACGCTGGTCGGTCTGGAGCCAAGCTATCTTCCCATCGTCAAGTTCAGTATCGAGCACAGCGATGGCGTGACCGCCGTCTCGCGATTCCTGAAAGAAAAGACGATAACCAACTATGGGATCAACAAAGATATCGAAGTTATTCCCAATTTCATTGATACCGAATTCTACGTCCGCAGGTCCGATAGTGACGTTCGTCAACGCTGTGCTCCCAACGGCGAAAAGATCCTCGTGCACACTTCGAACTTCCGAACCGTGAAGCGCGTGCCGGATGTGATCAGAATCTACGACGAAGTCCGCCGGAAGATCCCCTCCAAACTCATCCTCATCGGCGATGGTCCTGAACGATCCATCTGCGAACACATGTGTCGTGATCTCGGTATTTACCAGGATGTCAAGTTCCTCGGAAAGCAAACGGAATTCCGTGATATCCTCTCCATCGCGGACCTCTTTCTCATGCCCAGTCAATCGGAGAGCTTCGGGCTCTCCGCCCTCGAGGCGATGGCATGTTCTGTTCCGGTCGTCTCATCAAGCGTTGGCGGACTGCCGGAGCTCATCGTTCACGGGAAAACCGGATATATCGCCGAGATCGGTGATATCAGTCGAATGGCTCGCTATGCCATTGAACTCCTCTCGAACCCGCAGAAACATGAACTCTTTTCCCAGGCCAGTCGGGAACGCGCCCTCACCTTCGAATCAACCAACATCATCGCGATGTATGAGCAGTACTACGAGCGAATCATGGCCCAACCCGCCATCACACCCAGGTGATTTGAGAACATCGATGCCGATCTCACGCGAGGAAAAACATCAATCGCTTGTCACGGAACTATGTCTCCTCTTTACCAATGCCTCGTTCGATATTATCGCCGCGGATGGTGTGGAAGGATACTCGGCCCCCATGCCCCTCGAGAATCGCGGATACGGTGATCAACAGCAGAAGACACCTGATGTGTACGGCTATGATCGGAAACGGAAGGTATACGTCATCGGGGAGGCAAAAACGGGGGATGACGACCTTGAAACGGAGCACGCCCTCACACAGTACAACGTCTATCTCGATCAGCCCGATCCGAGGACCGGCAAGCAGGCGTTCCTCTACGTAATTCTCCCTGCAAACAAGGTCCCGGAATTCAACACCATCATTACGCACTATCTCCATCCGGACTACTGGCCGTATCTCGTCGTCGTGAGCTCGCTCCGATGGCCCGACTAGTGCGCACCGCCGCCACCCAGCATCTCGACCGATCGGACCGGAATGCAGCACGTTCCGTCCCGTTCCGGAAGCACGTTGCGTCACTCTATGATCCCGGTCGCAATCTGGCGAACTTGAGGACCAGGTTCTTTACACCAAATTCGTCAAACTGGACTGAGGCCTTCTGAGATTCCCCCCGTCCCGACACGTCCAGCACCTTGCCGCGCCCGAATGTTTCATGAATCACGATGGTTCCCCGCTTGATTTCCATTTCCAGCTGTGATTCAGATTCATAGTCAGGCATTTCATCTCGATGATACGCAGATTCGTCGGCGCGGTGCTTCGGAGATTTTCGAGCACGATGCACCGCCGCCCCCTGCAACCCTTTGCTGAAGGCAGATGCCCGAGTCAGTGATTGACTCGATCGCATCTCACATGCCTCGTCCCCAAGCTCAGAGACAAACTGAGAAACCACCGGAAACGAAAGATCGCCGAACCGATATCGGGTCCGCGTATGCAGAAGATAGAGCTTTTGTTGCGCCCTCGTGATCCCGACGTAGAAAAGTCTCCGCTCCTCCTCCAGCTCCGATTGTTCGAGCGTTCCCGAGGAGAACGGCAGCAGGTTTTCCTCGAGTCCCGTGATGAACACGACCGGAAACTCAAGCCCCTTCGACGAATGAAGAGTCATGAGCGTGACGGCATTCTTTGTTCCCTCCCATGAATCCACATCCGAAATGAGAGAGACTTCTTCAAGGAATTGAGCCATCGAGGCGTCTTCCCGCGTGTCGCTGAACTCCGAAATCGCCGAGAGGAGTTCCTGGACGTTTTCCCACCGTGCCATCGCTTCCGGCGTCCCCTCCTCCTTGTAGCTTCTCAGAATTCCGAGCTCATCGACGAGGGACCGTGCCAGTTCGCTCATCGACATCTTTTCCGCCAGCAACCGATATTTCTCGATGAACTGAATAAATCCCGAAATCGCCACCCGCGCCCGATCTGTCAGCCCCGCGATCTTCCCGTAATCACCCGCCGCTTCGGCGAGTGAGATGGTGTGCGACGCCGCATATTCCTGCAGATGATCGAGAGATACCCCCCCCAACCCCCGGCTCGGATAGTTGATCACCCGACGGAAGCTTTCGTCATCTCGCTCATTCGTCAGAAGGCGGAGGTACGCAAGGACATCTTTGATCTCTTTCCGCTCGTAGAACCTTACGCCGCCGACAATCACATACGGGATGCCTTCCCTCCGGAATTCGTCCTCGATGGCGCGCGACTGGGCGTTCGTGCGATAGAGCACGGCAAAGTCACGAAGAGCCAATTTCCGCCGCTGAATCTCCTCCTTCACATTGCGGACCACCTGCAGCCCCTCGTCCCGGTCGTCCGCGCACGATACAACGGTTATGGGATCCCCCTGCGCATTCTCGGTCCAGAGCGCTTTCGGAATTTGATGATTGTTGTGTTCGATAAGCCTGCCGGCAGCATGAAGGATCGACTTCGTTGATCGGTAGTTTTGCTCGAGCCGGAACGTTGCACACTCGGGATAGTCCTTGGCAAAATCGAGGATGTTCCGGATATCCGCGCCGCGGAACGCATAGATGCTCTGCGCATCGTCACCGACGACGCAGATGTTCTTATACCGCTCTGTCAACATCTTCGTCACGACATATTGTGCCCGATTCGTATCCTGGAATTCATCAATCAGCACGAATTTGAATCGGTACTTGTATTTCTCAAGAACCGATTTCTTCTTCTCAAAGAGCTCAATTGGTTTGATCAGGAGATCATCAAAATCCATCGAATTGTTGAGACGCATCCGCCGGACGTACTGTTCGAAAACCTGACCCACTTTTTCCGATATATAGTCGCTGGCCGTTCTCTGATATTCATCCGGATGCACCAGATTGTTCTTGGCCTTGCTGATGAGAGCTCTGAACGCGTGAGGTTTGTATTGCTGGAGCGACAGGCCCAGGTCGGCCATGCATTGACGTATGACGTTGAGCGAGTCTTCAGAATCGTAGATGGTAAATGTGCGTGTGTACCCGATCGTCTCTGCTTCTCGCCGGAGAATGCGCGCGAAGGTGGAATGAAACGTCCCCATCCAGATGTCGCGTGCCTGGCCCCCCACAAGATGAGCGATTCGTTCCCTCATCTCGTTCGCAGCTTTGTTGGTGAAGGTCAACGCGAGGATATCATAGGGAGGAACCCGTGACGAAATGAGATGGGCGACCCGATAGGTGAGAACGCGCGTCTTGCCGCTCCCCGCACCGGCAACAATCATGACGGGACCGTTGACGGCTTCGACAGCTTTTCGTTGGACTGGATTGAGTTCTTGTAAGTAGGACATGGGAACGGGCGGGCAGAGCTGTACTCAGCACATTATTGAAGCGGGTGGATACTACCGAAAAATTATCGGCAAGGCAAGCGCAAATTCGTCATGAACCTGCGGTCGATCGATTTGAGCTTGACACGATCACATGACGGGAAGGGAGATTGAATCAGGTAGTCAGATCAGCAGCGCACCTTCGAGCCGAAGGAGAAACTCCTTCGTCTTGGTTCCTGCAGCATATCCACGGAGATCATCGTTGACGCCGACGACACGATGACAGGGAATCAGAATGGGCAAAGGATTCGTGCTGTTCGCACGCCCCACGGCCTGATACGCTCCAGGCTTCCCCACCCTGCGAGCCAGTTCCTTGTATGAAATCGTACGACCGTAGCCAATTTTCTTCAGTTCTTTCCAGACGCGAATTTGGAATGGTGTTCCGACAAAGTGAACCTTCAGTGAGAACCGCGCAAGCTTCCTGTCAAAGTAACGACTCAGCTGATCCATGGCAGGTTTGTTCTTCGCCGTCGACTCGACAATGTGTCCGGCATCAAACCGGCATTCGAGCCATGACAAAAACTCACGCTTCGTACTGGCAGGAATACCGATCTTGCAGATCCCCTTCGCCGTCGAGGCAAGATAGATCGTGCCAATTTTCGAATCGAATGAACTCCAGTAGACCTTCGTCATAGTTATTGAGTCTCGCCCTGGTCAAGTGCAGGCGGTGAGGACGTTCACCGCTCAGGGGCTCAAGCGGACTGAGATGTCGGTATTGGAGGAAAGGGAATCGGTGAAGATGTTAAAGAAATCACTTAGAAAAGGCAAGCCCGAAGGTCACAAAGAACTCATCCGACGTTACGCAGATTCTTTTGAATATCCGATGGCGAGGACGAGGATGGAGTTAGAAGAACGCGCGGGCTTCCACGCGCGCGGAGTGGTTGATGACATCTCTTCGCTCGCTTCGACCAAGGTATTGAGCCATCAACTGCAAGTTCTGGTTTAAGCGGTAGTCGATACCGACTTGCAGCAAATATGTTTTCCCGACGTCTCGCCCTCCCGTAAACTCAAACGGAAAGAGCCCACTTGACTCCTGAGTTCCTCGCGCCAACCCGACTTCCTCCCGATCGAGTTCGATCCGGAGTTGACCCCGGCCAAGAAACGCGTAGACGAGGCGAATACCCTGCGTATTCAGATTTGCCGTCACATTCCGCCCTCCGAAACGGTCCTCGGTCGACGAGAATCCGGCTTTCAATCCGATCTCCCATTCCCGTTCCGGACGATAGAAGAAATCTGTCAGTAACGATACCGCATCGAGATCGCGGTTTCGCAGTGACGGGACGGAGCTGATGGCCCGGTCGCTCTTCAACACAAGATCAGTTTGATTCCCCACTTCCCGTATCGGCTGCCACCGCAGCCGGAGTGATCGTTCGAGCAGGCGGGACCTTTCCGAAGATGCTACCAGCTTGAGAAAACCCCGGCGCGCATCATAACGAAACCGTAACGAGAAATCAGGGCTTGATTCAAATAGGTGCACATCTTGAGTAACCTGATCGCCCCCTCTGAGAGACAGCCCTTCCTGTTGAAACGATGAGAGCTTCAGGAGATAGATGTTGCTCGCATCGGGGTCCGCGCTCTTTTCGTCGACCCGAAGATACGTTTCGGTTGAAAGTGCTTTTGTCGCTTCGGCGAGCAATCCATCGGTTGAGCCGAGCAGGCGGGCGACGTTCAGGCGTATCCGGATGCTCGCTTTGAGATCGACCACAGGCACAAGTTGATCTCCCGGGACTGAGATCACGATGTATTCGCCGTCGAACCGCGTCAGCTCAAACTCATTCTCGTCGGCGATGCCATTCCCATTCAAGTCGCCCCGATAGCGGTAGTTTCCTATTCCTGTCGGCACACGCACGAAGACACGTTCAAAACTCGCCGAACGATGGTTGGCAAATTCGTAGTAAAGATCCGTCGTCAACGCGCGGTCGAGCGGGGTGAACCGACTATCCACGCGCACCAGCATGATATCGGTATCCGTATTGCCCCGATTCCTGAATTCCGACGTGAATTCCGTGCGACGCAGGTTGAGCGCCAATGTACCGCTGAAGTCGTTCCACTCCCTCACCTGCAACATGTATCGTTGAGTGAACGCCGCGAGTGCGCGCCTCAAATCGCCCCCAATCGTGCTATCTTCGGATCGGAATCCAAACTCCGCCATCGCCTTCAACCGTCCTGTCTCTCTCGTCTCAAGGGAGGGGCTGATTTCGAATATCCTGAATCCCTTGCTTGCAGATGGACGCGACGATTGCCCAGATGCCAGGCGCTTCTCGTGCTCGAAGCGTATGCCGGGTCGAAGATGCCAGAAATCATAGGTCGACCTTCCCGATTGCCGCGTCCAACGCGCACCTGCCGCACTCCTTGCATCTGTCGAGGAAATCGCTTCGTATGCATAGACAATCTTCGGCATCGAGGTCTCCGCAACGGTGAGTGAACCGTGCCATCGCTTTGATCCGAGGACGTTTTCACGCTGCAGCGAGCCGTATCCGATCTGCACACCAAGCCCTTCCGCGGGCTTGTATGTTGCCGCCACCTCTCGGATTGTCTCATCACCCGTTGGAGACTCAAACGAATCCCATTTCCGATCAAACTCGATGTCGTTGTATCGATCTGGCGGAAGGAATTTCTCCTCAACGAATCGCTCGGAATACGACGCGGAAACTTGACCCAGTTGCGTTTCAAGAGCTTCAATTTCCGTCGGGTCAAGATGGATCCTGTAGCTGTATCCGGCCCCCTTGCGATGGACATCCGAGCGCGAAGAGAAGGTGTTGAGATTCTGCCTGCTCAATGCCAATTCCCCCTCAACGGAAAGTGCCGACGATACTTTTCCATCAAATGCGATGTCCAGAAAGTCGTGTTGAGACGGAAGCGGCAAGAGCTGGATAGGAAGGTATTCCCCCTGCCCCTTTCCCGCGACCTCGAAATGACCGATCTTCACCCGCCGATACCCGATGGAATCCTCCGGGACCTGACCGACCGCCGAGAATGTCACGGCATACAGCGCCAGCGCAGAACCGGGCACAAAACGATAGAGTGAGACTTGTTGCCCCTCGACGGTCGTATCGATCCGGGCGTACTGTCCGCGTCCAAGTCCGGAAAGAGAATCGATGCCGACAAAACGAACTCCACTCACCGAGGCATGGAGTCGATCTGCTCCGCCCCGTTCGAGAACCTGGCGCAGATCGTCGTTGAGACTCAATTCGATGGGACTCTCCCGATCGTCAGATTCCCTGAGGGCGAATGCACTCACCCGAGCGCGCTGATCAAGGATCGCGACACTCGCCGAACCGGCAAGAAGGTTGCGGCTGTAACTCCGATCCGTGTATTCAAAGTCAACCGTAATTCGGGACGCATTCGTAATCAGGCGGTTCCCGGTGAAGAACACTTCGCCGCCGGCATAGTCGATGATGAAATCATTCGTCTCGCCCCGCAGCATTTCCTCGCCGTTGAGATACACCTTCTCCGTCCCGGCAACGATGATAATCTGACGTTCCCCGTTCTTGCCGGTCAGCCGGAATGGCCCCTGCGTTCCTTCCACTCCCTGAAAATAGTTCGTGTGATATTTTCCGCGATTGGTTGCCGCCGCCCCGAAAATCTCTCCGTTCACCCCTCCGCCGCTTATGCTGGCGAGACTCAACACACCTCTCGCACCCTGAACTTTTCTACTCATCTTGCCAAACGTTCTGGCGTGAGGAGCCGCGCGTTCGAGAACGAAATCTCCCAACGTCGCCGAGTGTTCTCCGCTCGAGAGCTGAATGAACACCCGATCGAGTTCTTGAAGTTGCTGAGTCGTTCCTTCCGGCTGTATCGGGGAGTTTTCATCCGACAATGCCGCGACAATTTTCATATCGTCCGTGATCTTACCATCCAGCTGAAGCCGAAATCCCGATTGCAGAGAGAGATCCCTGTTTGAGCCGACAGAAAATCCACGAAACAACGAGCCGCTCTTCCTGAGTGACGGGCCGATCACATCTTCCATCTTGAAGGCCGATGCGGCGCCAACAATGCCAGCCGACGTATCGACGGAACGTCCTTGCACAGGTTCAATCCTGCGAAGGCGGTAGACTTCCCGCAGGAGTTGTCCCGCGTCCCGATAGAAGACCTCGATCCGAACGGAATCGTTGGAGAGCGATGAGAATCTCCCTCGCCCCAAATAAAGGGTGATCGATCCTTCGGCGGCATCAACTCGATACTCCTCTCCGCGGGTGAGAGTGGCCTCACCATTCACCACAACGCTGTCACTCCCCTCGACGAGGGGGGAACTCGACAGGCGGATCAGGGAATCCGACGGGGCAAGGTGAAATATCTCACAATAGGCGGTTGTTCCGGATGAATCCTGCGGGACATGGATAGAAGTTTGAGACTGGAGCAGCGAGCCGATCAGCGACAGGAGAAGGATGACAATGGTGTAGTGGGCGATCTTCATGGGGATACCCAACGTCTTCGACTACATGAGATCGTAACCTTGTCCGATATCCGTCTCCACTGTGTGAGTGCCGAAGGGGGGAGTCGAACCCCCACCTGGTGTGAGCCAGACTGGATTTTGAGTCCAGCGCGTCTGCCAATTCCGCCACTTCGGCTATTACAGATCAGACATTCTGAAAAAAGGTAAAAAATTGTTGCCCGAACATCAACCCGTGTGAAAACGGAGGGGGGACACGCGCCTGCTCGTTCTCACCCCCTTTGGTTCGTCTCAGCAAATCCCGAATCGTGTCCGAGGCGACCGGGAGGTCCGCTTCCAACCAGAAGAGATGCGCCTCACTGACATAGAAGTAATGCGCTCTTCCCAATCCCAGAGAAAAGGCAACGCTGTGGGATTCGATCTCGACGATCTGAAAGTGCCCGAACACCGGGTTGCCTGCTTCGATCAGGCGAACCATTCGGGAGTACGCTTCCTCGGCTTCCTTTCCGCGCCGGTAGGACGACACGTAGATCGTCGCCTTTCCACGTTCTCCTTCATAGAACCCGATTTCCGTTTCAGCGGGGGAGACACCCTTTCCATGGAGGCGATCAACGAACTCCCTCGCGTCATCGCCCGTCACGTGACGAACGAGCGCGAGACTCGAGAGCGAGTCCGGAAGAATGGATGTGGAGCGAAGGGAGAGGAAGAGAAGCGCCGTTCCGGTAATCACCACAAGGAGAATCGTTGCCCAGAGCGCGCCTCTACGCTTCATCAATGCGTTCCTTGAAGAGAGAACGACCCGCCATCACTGCCGCGCGTCTCTTTTTTCCTCGTCGATCGCCTGGACGTGATCCATGCGCGCGGCGACGAGTTTGGAGAGATCGACCATGGATTTGATGCCCGAGGAGACCAATTGGAAGTCCGCACGGAGTGTCTCGAATGCCTTCTTGATCTCCTTCGACTCCTCGGATCCCGACAATCGCATCACCTGTTCTTCGGCACGATCGATGTTCTTGATCAGAATCATCAGGTTGCCGTCGACGAACTGTCCGATCGACCGAACCGTTTCCTGAAACATCCGTAGCGACTGCAGATCGGCTTTGCGCTCTTTCTCTTTCTGGCGTTCTCGTTCGCGGCGAAGCCATTCTTGACGATAGCGGTACCGCTCGAACACATTGGCGATCGTGAGCGGGAGGCGCTCGATGCTGATGTGTTCTTTCGACAAGTAGTCATACGCGCCGAGCTTCATGGCCTCGACCGCAAGCTCCTCGGAGCCGGCGCCGGTCAGCATGACGACGGGCGTGGAGATGTTTTTTTCGTGCATTTCCCTCAGGACTTCCAATCCCGAGATTCCCACCATCCGATGATCCAACAACACCACATCGAAATCTCGTTCCTTCAAAGTCTCCAGCGCTTGCTCCCCCGATTCAACCGCCTCAATCGTGAACCGGTTCGTCATCTTGAGTGCGATTTCGAGACTCAAGCGGTACGATTCCTCGTCATCCACAATCAAGACTCTGATAGGAAGCTGGCTCTCCATCGGAGTGTTCCTTTCTTGTGGGTGTTCAGAAAACGTGCTCACTGTTGTACTCCGCATTGACTGTTAGGATTTTGCCATGTCGGTACGGGCGCCACGAACGAGAACGCCCTTTGAGGGAAGGGCTCTTTCGTGACCAGTGCACCCACCAGGACTCGAACCTGGAACCCACTGATTAAGAGTCAGTTGCTCTACCAATTGAGCCATGGGTGCATCCTCTGTGCTGCAATTATTGCCGTGGCGGAGGTGTCGATTCTGCAGGCGGAGGCGGAAGCGCCGTGCGAGAGGGAACTGATTGGATCACACTTTGCTCCGTTCGTTCCGCCGTTGGGAGGATGAAGATATTGATAAACAGCGCCAGAATCAGGAACGCCGTGGCAAGGATAGTTGTCGTTTTGCTCAAGAAATCGGACGTACGCCGAACGCCGAACATCGACCCGATGTTTCCCCCGCCAAATGTTCCTGCAAGACCGCCTCCCTTGCTTGCCTGCATCAGGATCACGATCATGAGGAGGACGGCAATAATGATCTCAACAACAATAAACAAGGCGTACATGAATACCAGTCTCTCTGAAATTGGGCGGACAATCAATTTTAGGCATTAAATATAGCGAAGTGAAGATCGATATGCAAGGTCAGTGTCACCTCTCTTTTGACCGAAATTCAAAACCTCGAACCTTGAGGTTCAGATCACAGCCCCCCTCGGGATCGCGGCTCCGGGACTCGCCATATCCCAGCCAATTCCAATCATGGAGAATCGCGGACTTCTCCTCTCTATTCAATTCGCGAAATCCCGCAATCTGATTCTTCAATCCTTCGTGCCTTGCATATTGCTCTCGATCAACAACTGCGAATATTCGACGAGTCGCGATCAATTGCTCCGCAGTGCTCCGCCGTTCAACGATGACTCGACCGTCTTCCATCCAGATCGTACCGCACCGAACAAATCCCCCCTCGTCCCTCACTGTGATGCTCGCGTGTCGCAACGTGCGAGAGCACTTCAGCAGGAACTCACACACAAGATAGGCATTCCATTCATTGTTGGCGACACGGGTAAAACCGCTCGCAAGACATGAGTCGAGAATTCCACCCCACTTAACGGTGAGTAATCCTTCTGCCTCCAACCTCGCAACTGCCCGGAGTTCGGAAGAACCCTCACGCCGAAGCACCTCGAGTCGCTGCTGGATCAGTTCCGCCATCGGGATATCCAGTCCCTCGAAATCTCTTGTATTGGGAAAGAGCAAGTACCTCTTGAAGGCGAGTCTACCGGTGGACCAATCGAACTCGCTATTATACCAGTGCTGGAGGCGAAGAACTTCCGTCCATTCATTCTCATCGATGGTGCTGCGTCCGTCGTTGTCGATGCCGTATAGAATCCTTCGTCCCATTTCCGCGATCAATGTTTCTTCAGGAAGCTCTCGGCATATTTCGCCAAGACATCGTATTCGAGGTTCACGGTGGTGCCGATCCGATAGTCCTTGAACGTCGTCACGTCCATCGTGTAGGGAATGATCGAAACGCCGAATTCATTTCTGCGCAGCGACGCGATCGTAAGACTCACGCCATCAACCGCAATCGATCCTACCGGGATGAGATACTTTCGAAACCTCTTGGGATAACGGATCCAGAACATCCAGCTACTCTTCCGATCCTCGATATCCACGATGGTACCGGTCGCGTCGACGTGACCGAGAACAAAATGACCTCCAAGTCTGTCGGATGCCCGGAGAGGACGCTCCAGATTTACGAGATTGCTGATTTCCAGGGAGCCAAGCGAAGTCTTCCGAAGAGTCTCCTCCACCGCCTGGACATCGAATTGTCGACCTTTCCGTCTAATCACCGTAAGGCAGACTCCATTCACGGCAATACTGTTGTCAATGTCCAAATCCTTCGCAGTCTTTGTGGCCTCCACCGTGAAGATGATGCTTCCTTTTCTCCTCCGCATCTCTTTGATCGTACCTGTTTCTTCGACGAGTCCAGTAAACATGATTTACCTTCGCTTCCCTGACTTATTATCTACCGGTCTTCCCTCCACGTAGATGTCGGTGCCAAGTCTGCGAACCGAAGTATCGTCCAATACGATAGGTGATCCGACTGTCCTCCCAGTCTTCGACTCGAAGCTTGAGAGTCCCCTTCCGAACATCTTCGCCGCAATAAAGTAATGAATTCGATCGGCTATCCCTTCGTCGAGGAAACGAGAGAATATCCGGCTTCCCCCCTCGACAAGGACGGAGGTAATGCCGAGCATGCCGAGCACTTGACGAATGATTCCGGCACTAAGCGGTGCGGAGGTCCGCACGCCGAAGACCTGAATGCCGTTCGCCTCGAGCCGAAGCACGTGTCTTCTCTTTCGCTCCAGAGACGCCGCACGTGTCAAGACCAAGGTCCTTCCGCCGTTTGTACGGAACATGCGCGCCCCGATGGGAATTCTGAGCGATCCGTCGATTACGATCCGCGTGGGCGCGCGCCCCTGCACCAATCGGACGGTGAGATCCGGATCATCCTTCACGACAGTCCCCGCTCCCACAAGAACCGCCTCATACGCCGCGCGCAACTGATGAACGTATCGTTGTGATTCCTCCCCCGTGATCCACTTCGAGTTGCGATGGAGATCGGCGATTTTTCCATCGAGCGTCTGTGCAATCTTTAGCCCAACATACGGTCTGCGGGATTTCATTGCAACGATGTACTTTTCATTCAGCTTCTCGGCCTCTTTTCTCAACACACCGACCTGCACGTCGATGCCCGACGCCCGCAGCATCCGGATCCCTTTTCCGGAAACGATCGCGTTCGGATCATGCGTCGCCGCCACCACTCGTTTTACCCCGGCGGCAATAATCGCGTTCACGCACGGAGGTGTCTTTCCAACGTGCGCGCACGGCTCCAAACTCACGTAGAGCGTCGCCCCATTCGCGGACATCCCTGCCTGCCGCAGAGCGTAGACTTCCGCATGATGGCCTCCAAAACGCTTGTGATATCCTTCACCGACGATCTTTCCCCGTTTCACAACCACACAACCAACCATCGGATTGGGCGTGACATTCAAGCGCCCTCGTTCTGCCAGCACGAGGCACCGGTGCATCATTTCATCGTCGATTCCATGCGTCATCTGAATACCTCGATTGACATTTCCACCTGAGCGCTAAGCAGGCGTGCCGCGCTCGATTGACGCACAACAAGTTCCACCAGATCGTTACTTCCCTTGATCATGACCGGCGTTTCCTCCGGCGCATCGGCGTAGCAGCTCACCCACTTCTCGACGGATCGTTCACCGATCCGAAGCGCCTTGATCACGCGATCATCCGACGATGAGCTGACCCGGATATTTGTCACAATATTGCCGAATCGATCGATGTGAAGAACGTGTGCGTGACTTTGGGAAGAAAGCCCTTCGAAGAACGGAGTCGGCGGCTTCGGTCGTTCACATGCGCGACCGAACCGATCGGGTTTTTCCCCACGGGAGAGCAACCCGATAAGCGGAGCGAAGATGTCTCTGCCGTGGAACGTTGACGAAACGTTCTCAGCAAGCACTCCGGCGGTCGCAAGCCGCCGCACGTCGTCATTTCCTATCTGATAAATGCGGACATCGCTGGGTTCACTGAGCACAAAGTCCAGAAGACCGTTGTCTGGAGCAACGAACACGAAAGGAGCGCGTTCGACGATCACGATGTTGCGATCCGATCCCACACCGGGATCAACCACGCAACCGAAAATTGTTCTGTCGGGGAAATATCGATAGGAGGCCCACAGAAGATACCCAGCTTCCCGAACGCATTGCGGATGAACATCGTGCGAGATGTCGACCAAATGCACGTCCGCGTTCTGTCTCAGAATCATTCCCTTCATCGTGGCGACATAGTGATCGCCGAGGCCGAAATCTGTCAGCAGTGCAATAATGGGCTTCGATAGACTCGATGGCGGGGTACGTCGGTGTGAATCCAGTTGGGCAGTCATGACCCTAAGAAAAGGAAGCTCGTCGCCACGAACCGAATGGTCGTCACGCTATCCCTTCAGGCTGACGTTCCGCGATGTTTTCGCGGACTTGTAGATGGCGTCGACGATTTTCATGCGATGGATGGCCTCTTCGCCGGTCGAGATCACCGTGTGAAGTCCCCGCAACGATCCGACCCAATGCTTGAGCTCATTCTCATACGACTTGCGGTACAACGACTGTGGTGTTTCGTTGTGGACCGGTGCGACGTTCACGAGGTTTCCATGCATGCGTTTGTAAATCCGAAACGGATTGAGCGATCCGCTCCCTTCCGTTCCGTAGCAGTCGCAGTAGAAGAAGTCCGTATTCGATTCGAAGGACCAGCTTGATTCCAGGGTGAGGGTCGAGCCGTCTTTCATCCGGAGAAACACGATGGAGGAATCTTCGACCCCCTTCGTATTGTGGGAATAATTTGCCGCCATGACCTCATATACCTCCGGGTATCCCATCATCCAGAAGGCGAGGTCGAACATCACAATGCCGAGGTCCAGAACGACACCACCTCCCGATTGTTCCTTGCGCGTCAACCAGGGATTCGTGACGCTCAACTTCTTGAGCCAGCCGGCCTTCGCGTAATAGATCTTTCCGAGTTCTTTCGCTTCGACGAAGCTCTTGAGAATCATCGCGTCCGGACGAAACCGATTGTTCATCCCGACCATCAGCTTCCGGTGTGATTTCTTTGCTGCTCCGACGATCTCGACTGCCTCCCGTTGGGTCCGGGCAAGTGGTTTTTCCACCAACGCATCCTTCTTTGCCTCGAGAGCCGCGATCGCGACATCGCGATGGGCATTTGTCGACGTCAGGACGTCTACTCCGACAATATCTTCCTCCGTGTTGAGCATTTGCTCATAATCGGTGTAGTACCGACGGATGCCAAATTTAGACGCTATCGATTGCGCCTTCCCCTTGTCAATGTCACACACCGCTACGATCTCCACGTCAGGCATTTTGGACAGAATCGGAAGGTGGATCGTCTGGGCGATCGACCCCAAACCAACAATTCCAAGTCGAGCTTTTTCCATCTCTTTTTCGTTCACTCTTCGACATATTGGTGGGCTGATTTCCCCTCCTTCGATTCCAGAAAATGGCGTGTTACTTCCGCAATTCCTTGAGGATCGAGTTTGAGGAGATGATGTAATTCTTCCGGCGTCCCGTGATCCACGAACCTGTTCGGCAAGCCGTGAATGTGGACAGCCACGTGCCCTGCACCGAGCGATGCAAGGGTTTCGACGATTGCCGACCCGAAGCCACCGGCGACAACATTTTCCTCGACGGTGAGGATGGCGTCAAACCTCTTCGCGACTGAGGCGAGCAGTTCCTCATCCAACGGTTTGATGAAGCGCATATCGACGACCTCTGCTGAAATCCCATCCTGCTCGAGTATTTCCGCGGCCTGTTCGGCGTGGAGCACCATATTTCCCACTGCGAGGATCGCAACATCTTTTCCCACGCGCAGCGTCTCCCCTTTTCCGATTTCAATTTTCCGGAAGCCGGGTCGGATCGAAAGCCCGACAGAGTTCGCCCGCGGATAGCGCAAGGCAATCGGGCCTTTTTTGTACTCCACAGCCGTGTAGAGCATGTCGCGCAATTCCTGTTCATTGCGCGGAGCCATGAGTACCATATCCTGAATGATTCGCAGATAAGAGATATCGAGCGCCCCGTGATGGGTTGCGCCATCTGAACCGACCACTCCGCCGCGATCGAGAACGAACACCACAGGCAGATGTTGAATACCCACATCGTGCACAACCTGGTCGAACGCCCGTTGAAGGAAGGTGGAGTAGATCGCCACCACGGGAATATATCCCTCGGTTGCCAGACCGGCCGCAAACGTTACGGCGTGTTGTTCCGCGATTCCCACATCAAAGAACTTCTCGGGCATCGCCTCCTGCAAGTAGTTCAATCCCGTGCCATCCGGCATCGCCGCGGTGATTCCAACGACTTTCGGATTCGTGCCGCAGATCTCGACCATCGCCTGTCCAAAGATCTTCGTATACGGAGGCGGTGCATCCGTTTTGTGCGCCACGCCGGTGCTCCTGTCGAATGGGGTGACACCATGCAGGCGCGTTGCTTCGCGCTCCGCCGGACCATATCCTTTCCCCTTCTCCGTCACCACGTGCAGGAGAATCGGTCCCTTCAGATTTCTGACGTGCTGCAGGATCTCGACAAGCTTTGTCACATTATGTCCGTTGATAGGACCGAAATATCTGAACCCGAGCGCTTCGAACAGCATCCCAGGTGTGACGATCGCTTTCACCCCTTTTTCCACCTGCTGTGCGACGGCACGAAGTCGATCGCCGAACGAATCCAGCTTCCCGGTGAGATCCCACACATTTGCCTTGAACTTGTTGTACGTCGGGTGTGTCAAGACTTCGGCGAAGTAATTGTGGAACGACCAGAGGCGCGGTTGGATGGCGGAGAGGGAGACCATTTGGTTGTCATTCAGTATCACCATCATGTCCTTCTTCAACAAACCCGCGTTGTTCATCCCTTCGTATGCCATACCTCCGGTCATTGATCCGTCACCAACGATGGCCACGACTTTGAAATCCTTCCCCGACAAGTCGCGGGCTGCGGCGATGCCGAGTGCCGCGGAGATTGCCGTGTTGGCGTGGCCGGCGCCGAAGGTGTCGTAGACGCTTTCGCTTCTCTTGAGGAATCCGCTGATGCCGTTGAGCTGACGCAGTGTATGAAATCGATCGCGCCGGCCGGTGATAACCTTGTGAGGATACGCCTGGTGGCCTGTGTCCCAAACGAGCTTGTCTTCCGGCGTGTTGTAAACGTAGTGGAGGGCCACCGCCATCTCGACGGTGCCGAGCCCCGCACCAAGGTGTCCACCGGTGCTCGAGACGTGCTCTACGATGAACTCCCGTATTTCTCCGCAGAGTTCACGAAGTTGCTTGGTATCGAGTTTGCGGAGATCCGCCGGATCGTCAATAGTATTGAGTAATTCGTAATGCGTAGCGCTCATCATACACACCTATGCGTCACCGTCAGTTTCTTCAAATCGTCCCTCGACCGATTTCGAGAGTTTCTTGAGTCTGATCTCAGTCGCCTGGAGCTTTTGTCCGCACCACTTTGCCAGCTCCACTCCTTCTTCATACAGGTCCATCGCACGATCAAGAGGGACAGATCCGCTTTCCAAGGAATCCACGATGCTCTCCAGACGCTTGAGGGCCGATTCGAATGTCTTCTCATTCTTTTTTGCGCTCATTGTGGCTCCACACGCGTTTGAACTTCGCCGTCATGAAATTCCAACGTCGCACGGTCGCCCCGCTTGAGGCGCCGTGACGTCATCACCACCTCTGTTTCCTTCCGGACGATCACATACCCCCGCTTGAGAATATTTCCGGGACCAACTGATTCGAGTCGTTGCTGGAGGGATTGATGGTTGCGACGTGTGATTTCGAGGAAGTGCTCGACTTCGACAGATAGACTTCGTTCAAGTTCGTCAAGTCTTTGGGCCTGGGATGCAACCATCTGCCGGGGAAGGTTGAAGGCGTAGCTTCCGAGAATTGTCGCCACACTCTTGCGCCCCGAGGCTATCCGGTCGCTCAAGTTCTGATGCATAGTATAGCAAATGTTGCCAAGAGTTTCAAGCAACTCGTCCCTGCTTGGGACCACAAGTTCCGCCGCGGCAGAGGGGGTCGGTGCCCGAAGATCGGCAACGAAATCGGAGATGCTGAAATCGATCTCGTGTCCAACCGCGCTCACAACAGGAATGCGCGAATCAAAGATCGCGCGCGCGACCACCTCTTCATTGAATGGCCAAAGGTCCTCCAGTGATCCCCCTCCCCGGCCGACAATCATCACATCGATTTCTCCGTACGCGTTCATATCCCTGATGGCGGCGGCGATTTCCTGCGCTGCTCCCGCTCCCTGGACACGAACCGGCAGAAGGAAGACCTCGACTGCGGGAAACCGTCGCACAATCACGCTCAGAATGTCCCTCAGCGCGGCACCCGTTTCAGAGGTGACAATTCCGACGCGACGCGGAAAGGGGGGAATCGGCTTCTTGCGCTCAGGTGCGAACAATCCTTCGGCGGCGAGCTTCGCCTTCAACTTCTCGAATGCGGCTTGTAGCTCCCCGATGCCCACAGGAATCAGACGCACGACGTCCAGCTGATAGTTCCCGCGCGGAGGGTACACCGTGATCGCGCCCTGTGCCTGCACCTTCAGCCCGTCATCAAGTTCGACGGCGACAGATGCGGCTCGGCTCCTCCACAACACGCATGCAATCTGGGCATTCTCGTCCTTCAATGTGAAGTACACATGTCCCGACGAATGCCTCTTCAAGTTCGAGACTTCACCCTGGATCCAGACGCTCGGGAAACTGGTTTCCAGCGACTTCTTCAGCATCATCGTGAGCTCGCTGACGCTGAAGACTTGTTTGTTTGATTTCATCAGAATCGGAAACTCACTCCAATTGTTGGAAGGATGGGAAACATCGATGTGGTTCGAACACCCAACGTGAGGTCATCGTTGATAAAATACTGATAGCTGAGGACATTCGTGCGATTGTACACGTTGATGACGTCGAGATAGAAGGACCACTCAAGTCCCCAGAATCTCGCGTGCGCGGTAGCTCGCAGGTCGAGACGGTGATACGCAGGGCGCCTCTTCGAGTTACGGTTTTCCAATCCACCCCGATCGATGTCGAAAATCACGTTTCCAAGGATATCGGTCTGGATGGCCGGCTCAAGCTTTCCGTCCCGTTCGACGCGAACGATGCGCGGCTCGACGCCGATCGCAGGGGTATATGGGAAGTTGCTGCCGTACCGCCAGTGCAATCCGAAGTCGAACCACGAAAGGACGTTGTAGTTCGCGACAATATTGACGGTATGTCGCTGATCATAGTCAAACGGAAACCACCGCCCATATTCCAATCGATTTGTCCAAGCCACTGCGTAACTAACCCATCCATGGAGGCGCGAGTCCTGCGATGTTCTTCGTTTCTCCAGAAAGAATTCAATGCCGTAGGCGTTGCCCGAGGCAGCATTGACCGGGATACTCGTGAGCGAATCCTCACGGATAGTGACCGGCGTTGTCCAGCTCTCACGCAGTCGCGGATCCATTCCCGCTTTCAATGAGGCTGCGTACCTCGATCCATCGACCAACTGAGGTACGATGAGATTCTGGAAATCCTTAAAATAGCTATCGAGCCTGAAGAGGTACCCGCTACTCAACCACCGCTCCGCACCCAGCACGTAATGCGCCGACTGCTCTGCTTTGAGATTCACGGTGTATCGTTCATCGAGCTCGCGGAATGAACTTCGTTGTTGATCAACAAGCTTTTCGTAGCCCGGCGATTGATAGAAGAGACCGTATGCCGCGCGCAGCGTTGTGATGTTGTCGATTCCGTACGACAAGCTCAACCGTGGGGCGATCGTCCATCGATCCAGCAAATCGTAGTAATCCACTCTCACACCGGGCTGGACATAGAATCGGGGAGTGACTGCGATTCTGTCCTGGAGATGGAAATTCAGCCGATGGTAGCGACGATCTTCTTCCAACTGGTCGATCACCGTTCGACCACGGCTTCCGATGATTGAGCGGAGTGTTGGATCGAGCTCAAGATCCCACACCAGGACGGTTCGAAGGAAATCCGCCCCAAATCCTGCTTCGATGGTGTGAGCGCCCCGCGTGAGCGTGACCTCTTCCTTGACCGAATATTTGTTGAATACATAGTGAGATTGTGCAGATATCGTGAAGAGTCGTATTCCCGTTGTATCAATATCGCTTCCTCGATACCGCTCCCGGTCAAGAACCGGGTCGATGAAGGATCCTCCGAAATCCGAGTACCCGTCGTTGCGATAGTACGACAGAACGAACCGGGAGAAAAAATCCGATGACGGCACGAAATGCCACGCAGCTCCCAGCACCTCGTGATTCGTTTCGTTGAAGACATTCACACTGTCAGGGGTTTCTCTCTTTGTGCCGGAGACGATGTCGACGCCGTCGCGACTTTTCAGCCCCGTGAGGATGAACTTGTGTCCGCCAAAGGGTCCCGTGACGATCTTCGCCTGGAGATCTGAGAAATTGGGGAACGCGACATCGTTGGCGACAAGTCCGGCGCTCTTCGCGAAGGGACCCACGATCAGGTCATAGTACGTCCGCCGAGCGGAAAGGAGATATGAACCTTCGAGCCCAAAGGGGGCATGGCCTTCAGCGACGATATTCGCATTCGAGATGCTCGCGTTGAAACTTCCGCCAAAGGCATGCTTCCGCTCGCCCTCCTTGTTCGTCACATCAAGCACAGCCGAGAGTCGATCGCCATATCGTGCGGGAAATCCGCCGCTCAGAAGTGTGATGTCATTCACGGTCTCGGGATTGAACATACTGATGAGACCGTACAGGCGGTAGGGATTGAAGATTTCGATTCCATCCATCACAATCAGGTTCTGATCCGGCCCGCTTCCGCGGACGACGAGCTGTGCGCTGAAGTCGCTGGGGGAAACGACGCCGGGCAATGCCTGAATCGAACGCAGCACATCTTCACCGAACCCCGGCAGGATCTTTGCCGATCGGGGTTCGAGCGTCAGAAGACTCGTACGCGTGTCATCTTGTCCCTGCCGTCGTTGTTCTCCGATCACCTGAACGATATCGAGCGGAATAATCGCCTCTTTGAGCTTCAGGGTAAAGGATGTCTGCTCACCCGCCTTGACCTGGATGTTCTGAACGACCGTCCGTTCATAGCCCACCATCGTCGCGATCAATTCATACGTTCCTGGAGGAACAAACGGAATCTCGACGTTTCCATCCTTGTTTGTGGCACCCCCGATTGAGGTACCCTCCACCACAACGTTTGCGCCCGGAAGAGCCGCTCCTCTGGTATCCGTGATCGTTCCTTTGATTATTCCTGTCGTCGGCTGAGCCGTCGCCATCGTCGAGAGCAAGAACGCCATCACCACGCAACGCCTAACTGTTCGACCGGATATGCGAACCGGAGACTCCGGAGATCTTTCGAAAAACATGTTCATCTCAACACTCCCACACGACAATAGTACTCATCTGGCGGGCCAGTTACAAGGAATTCACATGAATCAACCGTGGAATGGAGAATCCTTCCTCGGTGCCGCCCCGTACACTCTGTGTTGAAACGAGACAAGCGGCTGCAAGGTTTCCCGCCTCTGCCGTTCAAATGTTGTCTTTCAGATCAGTGTTCAGTATATTGTCACGCATTTTTCGGAGAAATGGGAATTTCCATGTCTATAGACGTCCTCGCACTCGGTGCACATCCTGACGATATCGAATTATCCTGTGGCGGAACGGTTGCCAAGCTCGTGAAAGAGGGGCGCACCGTCGCCCTCGCCGATCTGACGGCGGGAGAGTTGGGCACACGCGGCACGAAAGAAATCCGCGCGGCGGAGGCTGAGAAGGCAGCAACGATATTGGGTGTCACCACCCGTCGTAACCTCCAGATTGCGGACGGCAATATCGAACTCTCCAAGGAAAATCTTCACAAAGTCATCGCTCTCATCCGGGAACTCCGGCCAAGAATCCTCCTGATCCCGCACTATCACGAACGTCATCCCGACCACGAGCATGCACACGTGCTTTGCAAGGAGGCGTGGTTCTATTCTGGCCTCGAAAAGATCAAGACGACACTCGACGGTGCGCCGCAATCAGCCTACCGTCCGGACAATTACTTCATGTTCATGCAGAAGTATGAATTCACACCCACGTTCATCATCAATGTTTCGGAACACTTCGAAACTCGCATGCAATCGATCCGTGCGCACGCGTCGCAGTTCTTCAATCCGAAAAGCGCAGAACGGGAAACCCTCCTGAGCAAGCCCAACTTTCTTGAACTGATCGAGACCCGAGCGAAGTATTATGGCCATCTCATCGGTGTGCAGTACGGCGAGCCCTTCGAATCTCCGGTCTCGATCGGAGTGGGAAATCTGTTCGATCTCGTTGTGGCGAAAGGATAATAGGTCAGAATTCGCCGATTCCCAGACGGAATTCGTTAAGTTGTGCAGCGAGATGGTTGCGTGGAAACAATTGATCCGTTATATTTGTTCAAACCTGGACCAATGATCAATCGGCTAAAAATATCGACATCGATCGCACTGATTGTTTCGATATCCGTTTTCAACATCGGCATTCCCATCGTTCTGTACTTTTGTCCGATGGTCGAATCGGCGTCCGCCTGCTGCCAGGTTCCGGGTGAGGGCCGAGATGGAACCCACACCGTAGGCCGACAGGTCCACGGATGCTGTGCCATGTTCGTCGGCGCCGAACGGAACACAACGCCGTACCGCTTGGCTCAGACGTTTCAGGATTTCGGACTCAAGCTCGCGGCCTTTTTGGAATCGGGCTCGTCAACAGGTCAGGATCGTTTTCGCATCGAGCGATCAATCGATCTCGCCCCGAATCCAAGCCACACGAGACAGCCCCTCTACGTCTTAAACTCCAGCTTCCTCATCTAGACCCCTTCACTGCTCCCTTTTTGTCTTAGCTCGGTGCAGAACATCTGCACCACATCGCGTTTCTTTTCACTAACACGGACACCTCAATGAAGCGTCTCACGATTCTTCTTTTGCTCTCCATGAGCACTGCTCCGCTCTTTGCCCAAGATCGCATGAAAGAGAACATGCAGGATCTCATTGCCGAGGCGATCGGGCGAAATCCCGAACTCCTATCCGAGCTCCATCGGACCCGGATGATGGAAGCGCGCATTCCGCAGGCACGGGCACTCGACGATCCGCAGTTCACGTATTCGCTCATGGAATTTCCCGGAACCAATGTTCGCGAGGCGCGATTTCAGAATTACGGCCTCATGCAGATGATCATGTTTCCGACCAAGCTCGGCATCCGAGGGGAGATCGCCGACCTTGGTCTTCAGACATCCCGACTCCAGTACTCCGAAAAGAGTCTCGCATTGATCGCCTCTCTGAAATCGACCTATGCGATGCTTTGGGCGGCAAGAACAAATCTGAACATCAACAAGCAGAATCAACAACTTCTTGAGCAGATCCTCCACGTTGCAGAAATACAATATTCGGTCGGAAAAGGCTCTCTTCAGGATATACTTCGGACAAGGATCGAGCTGGACAGAAGCCGCCTTCAAGAGGCAACGCTCAACCAGGAAGTGATTCAGGCGGAGAGCATGATGATGGCAATCCTCAACCGTACCAAAGGACCCATCGGCGAAATCAGCTATCCCCCGTTTGCACGGTTCGACATCAGACTCCCGCGATTGCTGGAGCACGCCAGCCGGTCGCGCCCGATGCTGCTCTCTGATTCGCTCGCGATCGAACAGGCAGGTAAAATGGTGTCAATGGCGCGACAAGAGTACATCCCGGATTTCTCCGTTGCGGTCGAACGAGTCACCATGCCCGTTGAGGGGATGAACATGTGGTCGGTGATGGCCGGTATCTCCATTCCATTTGCCCCATGGTCGCTCGGGAAATCCTCTGCCCGAGTCCAGGAGGCTCTGGCCGAGAAATCGATGAGGGAGTCGATGCTGACTGCATCGCGGAATATGACTGATGCTCTGATCCGCGACTCCTATGCGAAGGCACATTCCTTCGCGGCTCAAACGGAATCCTTCGATCGGTCCATACTTCCGCAGTCACTCCAGTCGTTTGAGGGGCTTCTTGCCGACTATCAAACGGGGCGGACCACGTACATCATGTTGATCGACGGATACAGGATGTACCAGGATATGCGAATGGAAGCCACTATGACACGTATGAAATACGAACAAGCGGTCGCCGAGCTCGAACGTCACGTCGGCGTCGTGAGCCTGAGCGAACTTCGTCTTGATCAGAAGGAGATTCTCAAATGAAATCTTTCATCTTCTTTCTTCTTGTTGCATTCATTGCCGGGCTCATGGGTGGTTGTACTGCCGACTCGCCCAAACCTGCATCCGAAGTATCAGCCGAATCCGCGATGCAACAGGACGTCTACACATGTCCGATGCATCCTTCTGTTATCTCGGATCGGCCCGGAGCGTGTCCGGTATGCGGGATGGCGCTTGTGAAGAAATCGACGCAGCGCGATCTCTCAGAACAAGAGCTTGACAAACTCCAACGCGTCAGTCTCTCCCCCGCTCAACGTGTTGTGGCCAATGTCGCCGTTTCCATTGTCGAGCGCCACAATCTCACCAAAGAAATCAATGCCGTTGGCGTGGTGGATTACGCGGAACCTCTGCAAGCCACTCTTGCGGCCCGGTTTCGCGGGCGAATCGAAAAGCTCCATGCAAGTTTCACCGGGACAAACGTCAGGAAGGGAGATCCGTTATTTGACTTATATAGCCCCGACCTCATTTCCACGGAGCAGGAACTTCTCCTCGCGCTTCGCGTATCTCAGTCTCGATCGGGCACGGTCTCTCCAACAGAAGCAGCGTCGCAGAATCAGATTCTCGAATCCAGTCGAAACCGTCTCCGTATCCATTTTGGGATGACGGAGGAACAAATCGGAGAACTCGAGCGCAGCGGCATCGTTCGCCCGTATCTGACCTTCTATGCTCCTCTCTCCGGAACAGTAGTCCGCAAGCAGATCGTCGAAGGTCAATATGTTGACGAAGGGGCGATTCTCTATCAGCTCGCGGATTTGTCAAAGGTTTGGATTCACCTCGATGTATACGAGCAGGATCTTCGACACGTGAAGGTCGCTCAGACCGTTCGGATCCACGTGGACGCTTATCCGAACGAAGTGTTCTCCGGGAAGGTCAGCTTCATCGATCCCGTAATGAATCCTGATACGAGGACTATTCGTGTACGAACAGAGTTCGCCAATCATTCCGGGAAGTTGAAACCGCAGATGTTCGTTCGGGCGCAGATTCAAGAGACGGCAACCCGTACGCTCGCCGTTCCTTCCTCCGCGCTCCTTTCGATGGGCAATCGTACGGTCGTCTGGATCGAAGTCGATGACAATACGTATGAGCCGCGCCATGTCGTTGTCGGCATTCGTACTCCTTCCGTAACCCAGATCTTGTCCGGATTGGCTGGTGGTGAGCGCGTGGTCACGACAGGAGGATTCCTTCTTGATTCTGAGAGCTTGCTCTCGATTCCCGCTGCGGGCGGAGCTCATACCGATCACCTTCCGAAGACTTCTCCATCCGCCGCAGGAACCTCTCGAGTTGAAATTTCGAACGGGGAGGTCAACATTCTGGTAAAGGGACGATACACCCCGGATCTCATTCGAGTGAAGAAGGGGAAGCCGGTGAAGCTGCACTTCTTCAGAGATGAGAAGTCCATCTGCACGGAGGAGATCGTTTTCGAAGAACTCGGCATCCGCGAGAAGCTTCCCGCCTTCAAAACGACAACGATCACCATTACACCTTCGAAGGCGGGCGAGATCCACTTTTCGTGCGGAATGAATATGCTGCATGGCAAGATTATCGTCATGGACGAGTGATGATGTGTCCCCACCAACCATGACCATACGCAAGGAATGTGAACCATGATCGAACGAATCATAGAATACAGTGCCCGCAACAAATTCATCATCATCCTCATGTACCTCATCGTCGTCGGGTGGGGAATATGGGCTGTGAGTCATACGCCGCTCGATGCCATCCCCGATCTGTCAGAGAATCAGGTGATCGTCTTCACCGAATGGATGGGCCGCGCACCACAGCTTGTTGAGGATCAAATCACCTTTCCTCTCGTGACGGCGCTGCAAGGTGTGCCCGAGGTTCACGCCGTACGCGCCCAATCGATGTTCGGCATGTCCTTCATCTACATCATCTTCGAGGAATCGACCGACCCGTACTGGGCGCGAAGCAGAGTGCTCGAAAAGCTCTCCACGGTTCAGGCCGCTCTCCCTGTCGGGGCAAAGATGCAACTTGGACCCGATGGGACCGGCGTCGGTCACGTCTACTGGTATACTGTCGAAGGTGCGTACGATCTCGGCACCCTCCGCGCAATTCAGGACTGGTATGTGAAACTGAATTTGCAGGGAGTCGACGGTGTCGCCGAAGTCGCTTCCGTCGGGGGCTATGTCCGCCAATATCAGGTCGATGTCGATCCGCTCAAACTGAAGGCGTACGGCGTTTCACTCTCGGATATCAAATACGCTGTGATGCGATCCAACAACGACGTTGGCGGAAAGCTGTTGGAAGTTTCGGATGCGGAGTATTTCGTGCGGGGACAGGGATATATTCAGTCCATCAAAGACATCGAAACCATCATCGTTGGAACCGGTCAGAACGGAACACCGATCTATGTTCACAACGTCGCCGACGTCCAGATCGGGGGTGATATCAGACGGGGATCTCTCGAAAAAGAAGGCAAGGGACAGGTGGTCGGTGGAATCGTCGTCATGCGGTATGATGAAAATGCCAAAGATGTCATTGACCGGGTGAAAGCGCGACTCGAACAGATCAAGCCGGGTCTTCCCCCGGGCGTCGAAATCATCCCGGCATACGACCGGAGCGATCTCATCACGGCGGCCGTCAATACGCTTCGCAACGCGCTCGTCGAAGAGGCCATCGTCGTCAGCATTATCGTGATGATCTTCCTCCTCCACGTCCGGAGTGTTCTCCGCGTCATCATTGAAATCCCCATCGCGGTGCTGATTGCCTTCATCTTCATGAAACATCTGGGCATCACGTCGAACATCATGTCCCTCGGGGGCATCGCCATCGCCATCGGCGTAATTGTCGATGCGTCGATTGTCCTGGTCGAGAATGCATACCGCAACGTCGCACGCGCGCAGGAAGAGCGCGGCGAACTCGAGGTGACGGACTATGTGGAAATATCGATCATGTCCGCCAAACAGGTTGGACCGGCGATCTTCTACTCCGTTGGCATCATGGTTGTTTCCTTCCTCCCGGTGTTTCTGCTCGAAGGTCAGGAAGGAAAGCTCTTCCGTCCTCTCGCCTTCACCAAAACATTCGTCCTGATCGGATCCGCCGTTATCGCCATCACCCTTGTCCCGATGCTCATGACGATGTTGACCCGCGGGAAATTCCGATCCGAGGAAAGAAATCCCATCACCCGAGTCCTGAATCGGCTCTACGCTCCCGTCATCCGATGGGTTCTCAAATGGCGCAAGACCACAATCGCGTTGAATCTCCTCGCCCTCCTCATTACCGTTCCGATGTTTATGAACATGGGATCGGAATTCATGCCGCCGCTTGACGAGGGGAGCCTTCTCTTCATGCCGGTGACACTGCCCAATGCCTCGATCACGGAAGTCAACCGCATCATGCAGGTGCAAGACGCTCTCATCATGTCGGTGCCCGAGGTCGAAACCGTTCTTGGGAAATCGGGGAAAGCGGAGACCTCTACCGATCCCGCACCGGTGAGCATGATCGAGTCGATCATCCTCCTCAAACCGAAGGATCAGTGGCGCAAGGGAATCACAAAAGACGACATCATTGCGGAGCTCGACGCGAAGCTCCAGATCCCCGGCGTGCGAAACGGATGGACTCAACCAATCATCAACCGCATCAACATGCTCGCCACCGGAGTGAGGACAGATCTCGGCGTCAAGATCTTCGGTCGTGATCTCGATACGCTGGAGACTCTCGCCATCAGGGCGGAACAGATCCTCCGGAAGGTCCCCGGCGCCGCCGACTTGTATGCCGAGCGAACGCAAGGGGGATTGTTCGTCGATATCAATATCGATCGTGCGACTGTCGCGCGGTACGGAATCAATCTTGGTGACGTTCAGGATGTGATTGAAACAGCTATTGGCGGTGAAAACATTGGTACTGTGATCGCAGGGCGTGAACGATTTCCGATTCGAGTGCGTTACGCAAGGGAATTCCGGGACGACATCGAGAAGCTCCGCTCTCTGCTCGTACCTGCAAACGTCGTCACCTCAGGGGGAACCCAGTCGATGACGGCCGGGGCAGCCCCTATGTCGGGGGGAATGTCGATGAACGGTGCCGGCCCGGGAATGAGCGCGGGCTCCGGGCAGATGCAGCGCTCATCGCTTGTTCCGTCGCAGGGCGAGGGGGACTGGACGCCCGCGCGTGTTTCCAAGCGCAGTTACGTCCCGCTCGGCCAGCTCGCGACGATTGCGATCGTCCCTGGGCCGCCGATGATCTCGAGCGAGAACGCCCAGCTTCGCTCGATTGTCTTTCTCAACGTTCGCGGCCGCGATATGGGAAGCTTTGTCAACGAAGCCAAAGAAGTACTCGACAACGAGCTTCACCTCCCCCAGGGTTACACGCTTCAATGGTCTGGTCAATGGGAAAACCAGCTGAGAGCCCGTGAGCGCCTCTCGATCCTCATGCCGATCGTATTTCTCATTATTTATGTTATGCTCTTCATGGTCACCAAGGATTTCACCGAAGCGTTTGTCGTGATGCTCTCCGTTCCGTTCGCCTTGATCGGAGGTGTTTACCTGACGTATATCCTCGGTTACAACTTCTCGGTTGCCGTGTGGGTAGGGTTTATTGCGCTCTATGGGCTGGCAGTGGAAACCGGAGTGGTGATGGTCGTCTATCTCCACGAATCGCTGGACCGACGCATACAGGCCGCTCAATCGAATGGAACCAAAGGGATCACCGAGCAGGACATTACTGACGCCACCATCGAAGGATCGGTCCTACGGCTTCGTCCGAAGATCATGACCGTCAGCACAAGTCTCATCGCTCTGTTGCCGATTATGTGGAGCACCGGCGTCGGATCTGATGTCATGAAGCCCCTCGCGGCACCGATGATTGGTGGTCTCGTCACGTCCGCCATTCATGTGCTCGTCGTGACTCCCGTCCTTTTCTCATACATGAAAGAGCGCGCATTGAAGAAAGGAACATTGACGATGTCACGCATGGCGCACTGGATGAAGTGAGGTGGTCTCTGAACAATACTGGCGGAACATTTCGCAACCATTTGTCGTTTACTAATTACCGAATTAACCATCACATCTCTGTTTTTGTGAAAGGATCTCAGTCATGAAAAGATTCATGCTTTCCGTACTCGGACTAGGAATGTTCGTTCTTGTCGGTTGCGGTCAGAATCAAGATCAATCCGCCGGCGAATCGACTGCCTCCACTGTTGAGACAACGACGATCAAAGTCGAAATGATTCAATGCGGTATGTGTGTCTCCAACATCACCAAAGCCCTCGAAACAACCGACGGTGTTCAATCGGTGAATGTCAATCTTGAGCAGAAGACAGCGACTGTCCAGTTTCTCCCCGCGAAGATCAATCTCAGCACTCTCGAGCAAACGATTGCGAATGCGGGATACGACGCCAACAAAACGAAGCGAAATATGGAAGCGTACGAGAAGCTCGACGAATGCTGCAAGATCGACGGCGGGCACTAACCCATCTCGAACCGAAGGACTTCCGGTTCCTGTTATCGCCGAAAACAAAAACGTCCCGACTGAATCACAGCCGGGACGTCTCATGTTCTGCAGACAGAACAACCTCTATTCCTGCACGATGCTTCCCAAACGTGCTTCCCTCACACGGCGCGTAATCGTGACCACGAAACCCACAAGCAGCGTGACCGTTCCCAGCCAAACGAGGTTGATCAACGGTTTGACACTTGCCTCCACGACCAGCGTTTCCGCTTTCCCTTCGCCGGCCATCTCGGCGGGGATGGTCATGGCAATCTCCACCCTGGAGTTTGTCGGGTTCTCCTGGTCAGGGGCGATGCGCACAAGCCGGAATTCATACAACCGCTGTTGTGAAGAGGTATACGGAACGATCGGGAATCGAGGTTCCCCCGCTCTACTATTGATCATGAGGAGAGTGAGTTTCTTTTTGTGTTGACCGGTTGGCTCGTCAACCGAAAGCCGCACGCCCAGCTGAAAGGCGCCACCTTCTGCAGCGGAAGTCTTGTCCATGTTGCTCAGATCAAAATCCTCAAAGGCAATTCGAAGTCCCGCCTCTGCCACATCTGTTCCTTTTGAGAGCTCGAATCGACGCTCGCGTCCATCTTCCGATTCCTCGAGGCTGAGGGGAGCAACGTAAAGATCTCTGCTCAAGAAATTGAGCAAATCCGGATGTCTCATCAATCCTCTGGTGAATTCGCTGTGGTACATCGTCGGCGAAACGATGTGTTTCTTCCCTTCCCTTTCGACTTCAACATTGAATGCGTATTTCTCGCGCTCCGTCGGCTCGTAACCAAGATACGTTACGCGATAGCCGAGAGCTTCTACGGTCTTTCCCCGCGCCAGAGAGAGCGTGCGAGTTTCGTCATAGCGTTCAGAGGTGACAAACCCGAGAAACATGATCGCGATTCCGATATGGGCCAGAACTCCCCCGGCATATTTTGGATTCCCCATGTATATCGAGTAGCCAAGTCTGAGATTGGCAAAGAGAGAAAAGGCAGAACAAAATGTGAAAAGGAGTATCATCGGCTCTTCGGATCCGAAGAACAGGACCGCCACGGTCGTTATGATGGCCAGGGCCGCGGGGAGCGCCAGACTCTTCAGAAACGACGGAGATTGCGAGGATCTCCACCACAAGAGCTGACCGATTCCTGACAGAAGCGCAATCGCAATTCCCAACGGCAGGTTCGTCTGTACGTAGTAGTTCATCTCCACTGCCGAGGCCTTCCCCTTCAGGATGGTCGTGATAATGGGCGAAGAGGTCCCGATGGTGACGAACAACGCCACAAAGACCAGCGCCATGGCCCCTAGGAAGATGGCGAACTCGCGGGAATAGACGGAGTACTCAATCTGCACAGTCGGCATCTCCCGTCGTCGAAGAAGAAGCAACCCGACACCAATCGACGCAAAGAGAGCGAGACATCCCAGCAGCAGCCAATACACCCACATTCCGGGGTCAACGAACGAATGCACCGAGGTTTCGCCGAGCACCCCGCTTCTGGTGAGGAACGTGCTGTAGAGAACGGCGAGAAATGTCAGCATGCTCAGGAAGAAATTCGTCTTGACATACGCTCCGCTCTTTCGCTGAATCAGCGTGGTGTGGATCGCCGCCACGCTGAGTAACCAGGGGACGAGCGATGAATTCTCCACCGGATCCCATCCCCAGAAGCCGCCCCATCCGAGCGTCTCGTAGGCCCAGTACCCTCCGAGAATGATTCCCGCGCCGAGCATCATCGAACCGAACACCAGCCATGGCGTTGCAGGTCGTATCCAACTCGTGTAGTCACGCTTCATCAGTGCCGCAACGGCATGGGCATACGGCACTGCCATCGCTGCGAATCCGACGAAGAGTATCTGAGGATGAATCACCATCCAGTAGTTCTGGAGGAGCGGATTGAGACCCTTCCCTTCAAGCGGATACCGTGCCCAGATTTGGCGTGCTTCATCCAGCATCACGATGTTCGAGGTTCCGGGAGGAATCGGACCGGACTGAACAAGATCTGACGGAAACGCTTCCCAAATAAACGCAAACGGGTTTTTGACCACGAGCATCAGCATGAGAAAGGAAACGATGAGCGAGTAGATGCTCATCACATACGGCTCGTACCCTTTGCGCGCCGAGTATTGAAGGAGAAAGAGTCCGATCAGGGCGGTAAAGAGGGCCCACAGCGTGAAGCTCCCTTCCTGACCCGCATAGAACGAAGAAATGAGCAGCGAGAGCGGGAGATCGGAGGAGCTGTAGTTCCAGACATAGGCGTACTGAAACTGATGAGTGAGGATCAGATAGAGGAGGATCGATGCAGCGGAAACCAAGCCAAGGACGGAGAGATGGTAGCTGTTGCGCGCGAGCGCGATGCCACCGAGCACAACGACATTCTGGTTTCGGTAATACAAAAACGCGGCCACGAGGGCCGCGACGAACGAAATCTTGATGAGTATCGCCCCTACAATCCCAACAGTCATCATCGCAATCTCACGAGATATGTTGTGTGTGAACAGACTAGAGTGTCTTCTTCACGGTTTCCGCGTCTCCTTCATACTTCGACGGACACTTTGTGAGCACATCGGTAGCGTGAAAATGGTCCTCCATGATTCTTCCTTTTGCAACCACGCTCGTGGCAATCTCAAAGTTGTTGGGCTTCGCCCCCTCCAGCACAACCTTCATCACCCGCTGACTCTCGTCCCTCATGTAAAATACGAATTGTGCGTTCTGCGTATCAAAACGGGTTTCCATATCCTTCACCCACTCCCCTTTCACCTGAGCTTTCTTGCCTGTCCGCTCCGCGCCGGCAAAATCCATGTACTCGACGTTGGATTCCAAGAAATTGACTGTCCCGAGCACGAGTCCAATCGCGACAACAACCGCCCCAATGATGATCTTCGGCTTCATCCTTATTTTCCTTTCTCGAATGTGTTTTCGAGGTTTTTCACTCTCTTGTCAATTCGCATGAGGTATCCAACGATCCCGATCCATACCAGGAGCACAACAAAGAGCACGATATACATCTGGTTCTGAGAAAAAAAATCGATCATAGTTGCATCCCTACCGATCAGTGTGTTGATGTTTGTATTCCAGCCGTCCTGCCCGGACCCGGATACTGAGCATCCAGATGTAGAGCAGGTTGAATCCGATTAAAGCAATGAAGAAGACGACCAGCATGTTCGGAGACATCTTGAACTCGACCACCGGTCCGCTCCCATCGACGTCCCCTTTCGCGCCCGGATGCAGGCCGCTCATCATCCTCGGCATCACGAAGACAAAGAACGGGACGGTCAACCCGGCAATAGTCGAATACACCGCCGAAAGCGTTCCTCGCTTCTCATCCGATTCAACAGCCGATCTCAGCGCGAAGTACGCTCCGTAGATCAGGAGCAGGATGAAAATCGACGTCTGCCGTGGATCCCAGTTCCAGTACGAACCCCAATTAAACTTCGCCCACAATGCTCCTGTCACCGTCGCTAGGACGCAAAAAAGGAGTCCAAGACCGGCCGATGAGACGGAGACGATATCGTCCTCGATGTTTTTCGACTTCAGATACTTGAGCCCGTAGAACATCGAAACCAGAAACGCCACGACGGTCACCCACGCCGTGGGAACGTGGAAGAAAATGTTGCGTGCCTTTTCCTCCAGCCCCGGGATCGACGGAAATTCCAGCCAGGATTGCGGCGATTGTGCCAGCGGAAGAGCGATCCCCGCCACCAGTGCGACCGTGATGAGAACGATTGACCCGAACTTGATAACGGTCATCTTAATCCTTCCAGACATAATCAAACAGGATCCAGGAACCGGCAGTCATGACCAGAGAGTAGGAAACGAGGACCACGAAATCCCCGTACGCGGCAGCCAGCTCCATCCCATCCAGCGCTTTGGCGGTCGCGCTCATGACCGTCATGAGGAGGACGATCAGAATCGGAAACGACAGAACCGGATACAAAGTTCCTCGGGTATTTGCCTTGGCGATGATTGCCGCGATGATTGTCGCGGCCGAAGCCAGTCCCGTGCTCCCGAGAACAACCGTGACAACGAAGATGGAAAACGTCTGGATCACAAATCCGGAGAACACGATCATATACAGGATCGTCACGGCAAGGACCATCGCGAGCGTGAGCCCGACGTTGAAAAGAAGCTTGCCGAAGTACACGACCGTGGACGATGCCACAAGTTGAAGCGTGAGGCTTGTCCCTCGCTCCTCTTCGCTCACAAAGGATCTGGATAGTCCAGACATTCCCGTGAAGAACACCACGACCCAGAACATGCCGGCGAGAACATCGTTGCCCGGTGTTTCCTCCCGGAGCGCAAACATGATCACCGCGACGGCCGTCACCACGAACATCGTGAGCGCGTTGATGGCATATCGGGTCCGCAGCTCGGATCGGAAATCCTTCAGGACCAGTGCGTATGTGCTCAGCAACTCACTCATTGTTTCGCAACATATGAATATTCAACTGAAACGGCAAGCCAGACGCCGTCGTTTGATGCCGGCATTCATCCGAGGTGAACGCGAGCGTCACACCAATTTGCCTCGGCCTGATCGTTCGTCGCCAGGATCACGATCGATGACTTCTTAAAATCTTCCACCACGTGTCGCACGGACGTGATCCCCTCTTCGTCAAGGTTCGATGTCGGTTCATCGAGGATCAGAATCGAGGGCCGGTGATCGAGAGCGTAAATGTATTTCAAACGCTGCTTCATCCCGGAGGAGAATGTCCGAACGATATCATGCTTCCGATGCCACAGGTTAAACAGACGAAAGAGATTTTCGCGGTGCGGCGGCGCAGTGTTTCTGCCGGCGCGGATCGAGGAAAGAATTTCGAGATTTTCCTGCGCACTGAATTCATCGTAGAGCTGAAGATACGGCGACACTAGTCCGAGTTCGTGCTTCACATCATCATCGCCGATCGGCATGTCGCCTCGAAGATATTCTACTGATCCGCGAGTCGGCGTGAGCACGCCTGCGATGATCTTCACAAGAGTCGATTTTCCGGAACCGTTTCGACCGGTGATCGAAAGAGATTCCCCGCTCGTCAAAGAGAAAGAGATATCCTCGAAGATTGTTCTCCGGTTGAACTGCTTCGTCACCTCGCGCACGTTCAGGCGAAGACGCTTCATTGGATGATCGCCACCTTCCAGCGATACTCCTTCTGATCGACTCTGACAGCCACGATGTAGACACCGCTCGGGAGCTTTCCGGTGATATGGCCGGTCGGAATGATGATTTCCGGTTGTCCAAACGAATCACTGACAGGAAACGATCCGGCAAACACACGATCAAGGGAGCTGGAATAGAAACCGACATCGACAGGAACAGCCGACGCTTCGTTGACCGGGAGCCTGAGAAACGGATGAGCCTCGGGTCGAAGGGGATTCGGATACGGTATTGCCTCTGTCTTGATGTCGGTTCGGGAATTCGCGCTGAGGTACATCACACGCCAGCGTTCAAGATCGGCGACAGACAACGCGCCGCTTGCCCCGTTGGCAAGCTTCTGAATGGCTCCCTGGGAGGCGCTGTTGACGATTCGCAAATCAAATGAATGGAGAATATTTGAATTGATCCTCGCTTCTGCCAAATCAACATTTACGAGGATTGCCGTCAGCGTGTCTTCGCGCGTGACGAATTCGTAGACCTGACTCGAAACCGGGTATGCGGCAGAAGTGATCGCCGTCGAAAAATCGTTGTGCGTCGCGCGCATGTTTTGAATCATTCGAGGATAGAGATGGCCCTCCGGATAGTACCGGTCCGGGAGAGCCCGATCGGCAGTATAGAAATTCCAGTAACTAAACTGCGCGAACTCCGCTTCAAACCTACTGCCAGCGCGTGTGAGCACTCGATGCACGCTCTCCTTGAACGGAACTTCCGCCATCGCCTCCCAAATGCCACGGACCAGATCCCTCCCGTGTCGCTGCGCCAGATAGTGGAGGAATACCGCCCGTTCATACCCCGGATATTGCCATGGATCGTACGTGAAAAATGGAAGCGATCGATTGGACGTGCCGAAATATTGGCGAAAGAATTTGGGTACATCGAACACATAGTCGTTGACCTGAGGATAGAGGATGTCCTCCATCCACGTCGACGACATTTCGTAGAAGTAGAGATCGCCTTGAGGGACATTCGTCCACAATCCGTACGATCCAATCTGGATTGCGTGGTGAAATTCATGAGCCGCCGTTACACGCAATCCATCAAGCCCCGAGGTTCGATAGAACACATAGTCGTTGTCAATCTCCATATACGTCGAAAACCTCTGGTTCGTCCCCGTGCTGATCGCATCGTCCTCTGACCAATAGGTCACGCCGAATGTCCCGCCCCCAAGGTTCACCACGTAGATGTCGTATTCCAGCCCCCCCCCTTTTCCCTTGTCTGACGGGGGTGCGTTGTATCCGAGTTGCTCGACCTGCACCCGCCACACGTAATCGAAGATCGCCGCAACGGAATCGACGTAGATGGAGTAGCTGTTCGGCATGCGCGTATTTCCCTGAAGCAATGCCGGCTCATTGAATCCCGTGGTGTCATAGTGGATCCGAAATCGACCGGAAGGACTCACGCGACTTGTCTGTAAGATGGGTCTGCTAAGAGTGCGGCGGACGCTTTCCTGCGTTGCGAGGTCGGCACTCCTGACGTGCTCGTTCAAACTCGCCACCAGGTGAGTGCCGCATTTACCTCCCGAAGGTGCATCCGGCATCAACGCAACGGCCCCAAGTTCACGAGCAATATGCTGGATCCGTCCTGAGCCCGACTCCTGTGCCGCTCCCAGAGCAAGGAGGAAGAACAAGCAAGAAGATAATATGATGATTCGCTTAGTCATTCCTCACACCCGCAAACACGCTTTTCCCGTCGTAGATTCTCAACCGGCCGATATGCCGAACCGAGAGAGCCAGATCGGGAATGCCATCCCCATTCAGATCACCGATACCGTAGTGGCTGATTCCACCCCCTGAGACCACGCGCACCGGTTCATCGAATCCTCCGTCCCGTCGATTCCTGAAGACGAAGATCCCGTCACCCTCCAAATCGTTGATGACGATGTCCAGGAACGAATCGGAAGTTACATCGTGGAACTGGATCTGCGCGCGATCGGAAATCCTCGCCAGCGAGAGAAGCGTCTCCAACACGCCGAAGCTCCCATCGCCGTTCCCCCGTGCCCACCCGAGCCATTTGCCGACCTGAGGGAAGCACATGACGAGATCGAGATTCCCGTCATGATCCAGATCCACCAAATAGAGATAGCTTCGGCGCAACTCGACTTCCGGGATTTCTTTTACAAATGCTCTGCGACTGAAGTTTCCCGCCGAGTCCCCTTCTAACACTGCCAACTCGAACTTGCGCGTGGAGGTGTTGCGATAGAGGATCGCCGCGTCAAGGATTCCGTCGTTGTTCACATCGCCCACACCTGCCCCATAGAGCATATCGGGGACTGTCAATTGAAAACTCCGTTCGATGAAGAGCGAGTACTCCAGTTCCTGGAAGTAGCTGAGAGAGGGGCTTCCGGCAATCGAAGCGGTGTTGAAACAATAAAATTCCGCCTTCCCGGAGCTTGTGAGAGAAGAGTGCAGGATTTCCAACTCACCAACTCCCGGAATGATCGCATTAATGGTCGAGCGACGCCGATGATTGTATGTGAAATACGATATCGATTTGTTCGCCGGATAAGAGAACACATAGCGCGTTGTCGAATCATCTCGGGAATGAAACGCCATATAACGCGACTCTGCCGGAAGTTCAAAGTTCTTCTGACCGTACAAACCGCGTTCACCGTCTCCCGGAAACAAATGGAGTGCTCCTGTCCCATTCGAAAGAACCAACACATCATTGTAGCCATCTGAGTTCGCGTCATCGATTCTCACGGCGGATGGCGAGCGGCCGACGAGGAACTCGAGCGAATCGTTGAGAGTCACCGGTACATTTCCATTGAAAACGACCGCGAATGTCGACGACAATCGACCGAGCAACAGAACATCCGGTCGCCGATCGCGGTTCACATCATCGGTCACCAGCTGGCTCATCGCACCGCCAAGGAAGTATTCATGCCGATCGACGAACGGCTCTCGCGGCCGGCTGGTGTATACCGCCAATTTAGTCTGTCCCTCCAGAACGACCAGATCCTTCCAGCCGTCGCCGTTGACATCAGAAATGGCGTAGTCGGAAGCTGGTCCGCCAAGCGGGAGTCTTTTGTTCGGTTTGAAATCGCCGTAGCCGTCCCCTTGCCACAATTCAATGGCCGGTGGGTCCCGGTGGAGCAGGACGAGATCCGCAGTCGGCTGTCTCGAAAGGCGCTCGACTGAAAAGCGATGAAGATTGCCGTCTACCGGAAGAACGGTTTGTTCAAGGAAGCGACCCCGGCCGACCCCATAGTGGAAGATCATTTCGCTCCGCACCCAATCATACACAACAATGTCGCTCAAACTATCGTCGTTGAGCTGAGCGACGTCGATCCAACCGATCATGTTGTCCGGCGCGACGACGCGTCCCTGACGAAATTCTCCTTTCCCGTCTCCAACCATCATGTGGAGTCCGGGGCTTCCGCGTTCGAATAGAATAAGATCGAGATTCCCGTCGCTGGTCGCGTCGGCCATGATGCACCCGGCCGGTGCCACGGGCAAGACAAATTCTTTCTGAAGCTCATACCGATCGGGCGCAAGCTCGGCATACACCCCCAGCATGCGCTCGCTTCGATGCACGATGACGATCTCCGCTCGCGAATCTCCATTGAGATCGCGGACAAACACGTCATCAATATTTCTCGCACTGCTGAGAACTGCGGTCGATCGGAGTGTGTCAAATCCGATGTTGATGGAAGCGACGGTCGCGGTGCTCGAACCGGGATTCCAGAACACCACGCGATAATCTCCGGTAGAGGTCGCGGGTATGACCGCAAATCGCGCAAAACGATCGGGAAGAGGGAGCGCCCGGTAATGACCGAGGGCAATATCGCGGCTTTGGCTGTGGCTCTGCTGGATGGCGAGAACGAGAGAAAGAAACGCAGCCCGCGCAGCGGTCATGGAGTGACGGGTAAACACAAATGACTTGAGCACGAACATCCGATCTCAGGCAGGAGGACTTGAATGAGATTTCTGAAGCGATTTCCGATGCTGCAAACGGAGCGCGCGCCTCTGCATCGCCTCTTCGAAGCGTCGTTTTTCGTCGTTGCTCACCGGCTCGACACCATGCACCTCGACGGGCTTTCGTTCTTCATCGATCGCCACAAACGTCAAATAGGCCGTATTCGCATGTGTGCGCGCCCCCGTCAGGATGTCTTCGGCCGTTACTTTCACGCCGACTTCCATCGACGTCCGAAACACTCGATTCACGGAGGCCTGAAGAATCACCACCTCCCCTACTTTGATCGGATGAATGAAATTGAGTTCATCAATCGAGGCAGTGACACACACTCTGTTCGTATGGCGTGCAGCGGCGATCGCCGCGGCAATATCAATGAGATGCATGAGTCTCCCGCCGAGTAGATTCCCCAGCTGATTCGTGTCGTTCGGGAGTACGATTTCCGTCATTTCAACTTGCGATTCGGAAACTTTCTTCGTCGGTGTCATAACCTTCGTCGATCGAACAATTGGCTCGTCCTATACTCGGAACCGGGCTGACGGCATCAAGCTGTGAGTCCTGGTATCCATTACGCTGAGCGCCCCTTCGATCAACCGCCGGAGGGCTTCCGCATTTTCTTTCAGCGTGCTCGCGGGATACTTGCGGAGGAAGCGTTCCAACTCCTCTTTTGATTCCTCGTATCGTTTGCGGGCATAGAGCGCCTCCGCCTTTTTCAACAGTGCCGGCTCGGCAAATGGCGTGTCGTGAAAATGTTCAAGGATGTATTCAAACGATACCATCGCGGCACGATAGTATTCCATTTTCATGTAGATGAGACCGTTTTCGTACTCCTTCCGCGCAAGCTTCGAATTGAGCTCGGCAATCTTCTTTTCCGCTTCTGAAACAAGTGCATCGGTTGGATAGTATTCAATGAACGCCTGAAACGCGTCGATTGCTTTCTTGGTGTTTTCCTGATCAAGGTAGGAAGGGGCAGAGAGCCGATAAAAGGATTCTGCGCGCCGATACCTTGCCCGAGAAACGTACTCGCTCGTAGGCATTGTCTGATAGAGAAGCTCGTACTCATAGGCCGCAAGGAGATACTCTTCCCGTCCGAATCGGGACTCGCCCATCATGAATTGCGCATCATCGGCCAGGGCAGTCCCCTGGAATTGGAGCGTCACAATCCGAAATTCGTCAATCGCTTCAAGATAGTCTTCATCCTCGTACAGACTCATTCCCCGAGCATATCTCTCTTCGGCAGACATCTGAATCGTCGCATCCGACGATGAACATCCCGGAGCGCTCAGCATGAGCAACCAGAGAACCATAACCGAACCGGCGACAACTGTTTTCGCATTCATAGATTCGTTGAATCGTCCTTCAACTTCTGACTGTATAGAGGAGATAGATCATGATTACCGTTCCAGCAACGATGAGCACAGGTCCCAACAGCTTCATTACCGTCGTTGGTTCTTCGGATCCGTCTGCCGCGGCAGCCCTGGCAGAGAGGGGCCATTGTTCCCTGAAACTTGTCGTATCGCTGAAGTCCCCGCTAAAAGTGCCAAGGTATCGAACCGTACCGTCTCTCTCATCAATCCTGGCCTCGATCGTCAATCCCACGTCGCGCTTCCACCGGGAAGGTTCAAGCTCGCGATACTGAACATCCTGTCTCAGAACCAGAAGATGGAGAACCTCGCCGCTCAAACTCGGACGCAAGACAAGGACCGATCGTTCACTGAACGCCCGAAGAAAAGCATTCTCAACGATCGTCGGGACCGGAGACCCGGTCACTTTCACCGAGACCGAATCCATCTCTGAGAACCCGCTCTGCTGGATGATCTCCGCCGCAACGTCGATGGTCAGCTCGTGAACGACTGTTGCAAGGGTTCGATCCTGAGCCAGCGTCCAGCTCTGGAGAATCAAAAGAATGACGGCGATTCCCCAATATCTTTTGATGATGAGCCGGCGATCCATCGATTCCTTTCGCCCTCGTGGTGTCCACAAGAAGCACGGCAATTGTCCAGCCGAAGATGGCATATAAAGTAACCAAAAAACGTAGGATTTCCAACAACGTCAGGAAGGGAGACTAAATGGAAGGATGCTTCAAGATCCGCTCAAGTTCGCGCTGAACGAGAGACGCGTCATCATCCATCACGTGTCTGGAGAAGCGTCGCGCCCTCCGAACGCTTTCCTCGTTCAAGTCCGCGATGATCAGGTCTTCGTCAAAGTACTTCGCCATAATCTGAGTCAAGCCGCCGGGATCTGTGACGCTCGATCCTCCCCAGAAATTCACTCCATCCTCGAAGCCAACGCGGTTGCAGAACACATAGTACACGCTGAGCAGGCGCGCGTACGCACGGTGGTGTTCATGGTTCTTGTCGGCGTTCGCCACCTGCTCGGCGTTACTGGTGAGACGCGTGGGACTGGCCGAAAGGGCCAACAGCGTCTGCGCGCCGTCTGACGCGAGAACATATGGAATCCCGGGATGCCAGCTGTCTTCACAGATCAGAACCCCGAATCGTCCAAACCGTGAATCGAAAGCCCGGATGGCGTTCCCCTTGTTGTAGTACCTTCCCTCTTCGAACATCCCGTATGTCGGCGGATATATCTTTCGATGGACATGGATTACTTTTCCATCTTCAAGGACCAATGCCGAGTTGTAGATTCCGTGATCACGACCGTTTTCTACAAGTCCAAGGACAATCGTGATGTCGCCACTCTCACGGATGATTTCGTTGAGAGCCGGTGATTGCAGCGGATCGATCGCCACCTCCCAGGCGAGATCGCGAAGGCTGTATCCCGTGAGACTGAGTTCCGGGAAGAGAATCAGGTTGGCTTTTTCTTTGCGGGCGCGACGGATAAACTCAAGATGGTGATAAACGTTGTGTTTGAGGTCTCCCACACGGACGTCAAGCTGAGCAATCGCCACACGGCACGTCATCAATCCTTCTCTCACGACAGGTCCAGCATTCTGATATCTTTGATGTATTTGACGGTCTTGTCCTCTTTGAGGTTCTTGAGCTTTTCCATCTTCGACTCTATCCGCAACAGATTGTCTTTGATGATGCCCACGTATTTCGCTCCCTTGCCCTCCTGCTCCATACTTGTCAGCTCATCGACAATTCTCCTCATGGAGTCGAGCGGCGTTTCCACCTCCGTCGCAATCGTCAGGATCATCCCTTGCATCGCCTCCAGCCGACGCTTGCGGATTTCCAATTCGGCGACTTCCTTCTCAAGTCGATGCCGCTCGACCACAGACATGATCGATTTTGGGAGGATTGGAGTTGATATTTCCTCCTTCACGAGATAGTCTGCGACCCCCAACTTCATGACTTCGACGGCAAGCCCTACATCCTTGTTCACGGTGAGGAAGATCACGGGGACATCGATCTTCCGTTCCTGAAGTTCACGCGTAATCTCGAGTCCGTTCAGACCCGGGAGAAAGTAGTCCATCAGAATGATATCGAGGTCCTGTTCCACTGCGGCATATTCGATTCCGTCACGGCCGTTGTTCTTCCAGGACACCTCGAATCGTCCATCTTCAGCCCTGTCGAGGAACAGCTTCACGAGCTTGGCGAACTCGGCATTGTCCTCGATGAACAGCACCTTTATGATATCGGGTCGTTCCACCGGCTATCGTCGCTTTGGCAGTGTGGCAAACCTTGTCCAATAATCCAGAATCCCCTGAAGCGAGACACGCAGCTCGCTGAGAAGACCTGACTTGCAGATATATGTACTGGCTCCGAGTTCGTACGCGGTGCGGACATCGGACTCATCGGACGAGCTGCTGATCACGATGACCGGCACGCCGCTTGTTGCGGGATCCTCTTTCAGTCGGCGCAAGACCTGCTTCCCACCCAGCTTCGGGAGATTCAGATCAAGCATGACGAGATCCGGAGCCACAAAGTCACTTCTCGCAACGTTCGTGAGATTCGCAAGGGCACTCTCGCCGTCGGAAAAGAATGTAACCCGCGGTTTGGACTCCAGACCATCGAACGCCCACTTCAGGATTTTCGCATGGGCGTCGCTATCCTCAATGACCACGATCCGCAATGGGGAGGTTTGCTCAACCAAGGACTGGACCTTCAATGTTTGGGGAGGGTGAAGAAGAACGTTGTTCCCGTTCCAAGCTCAGACTTCAACCAGATTTTTCCCCCGTGCGCCTCGACAATCTTGCGGACAATCGCCAGTCCGGCCCCGGTCCCCTGATACTTCTCCGCCGAGTGCAGTCTCTGAAAGATCACAAAGACTTGTTCATGATGTTCCTCCGGAATGCCCATCCCGTTGTCTGAGACTCGAACACGCACGCTATCGTCGTCGGTTGTCGCTCCAATTTCAATCACGGGATTCGGTTTATCACAGAACTTGATGGCATTTGAAAGAAGATTGCGGAACACAATTTTCAGGTGTGCCTCCACGCCCATCACCTGCGGCAAATCCTCCTGAACTTTGATGGCCACATTCCGCTGCCGAATACTGAACTTGAGTTCGTCGAGGATTTGCTGAACCACATTTGTCAGGACGAGGGGCTTCTTGACATCCGATGTCCTGCTGACGCGCGTCAACTGCAGGAGGTCGTCGATCAGCTCCTTCATATGCTGACACGAATCGAGCATCGACCGGACATACTCGCGTTCATGAGGCCCGATTCGATCGCCAAGTTCCTGACTGAGAATTCGCGCAAAACCCTCCGCGCTCACAACCGGCTCACGAAGATCATGCGAGACAACATACGAAAAATCATCCAATTCCCTATTGCGCGCCTCGATCTCCTGGGATTTCGTAACGATCTCCCGGTGGAGTCTCCCCTTTTCCAGGGCAATGGCTGCCACGTTGGCGATGCTTTCGATGAGACTGACCTGAGAGCGTTCGTACGCCATCCCGTCTCCCGCAACGGAAAAAAGAACCCCAATGATGCGATCTCTTGAGAACATCGGCACACAGAGCGAATTGCTGGCACGTGATGGTCCACCACGTTCGCCGCCGCCGTCCGCCGCGCGAGAACGTCTCATCACCGGCTTCCTCAACTCTACAGCTCGCTGGATTGCCTGTACGGAGCTAATTGAAATGCGCTCTCTCCGCGGTATTGTCTCCCGGTGCACGCCCGAAGAGGAATCAACGGCGAAGACTTGTGTGAGACAGCGATCGTTCTCATCGTACAGCTCCAGCGAAAACTCATCGACCCTAATGACCTTTGCCACCTGATTGAATGTCACGCGGCCGATTTCGTCCAGATCGAGCGTTTCTCCGAGGGATCGGCTCAGGTCGAAGAGGATCGCCGTCTTTTTCAATTCGCTCGCGAGGGCTTCACGAGACCGCTGGCGATCCGTGATATCCCGCGCGATGTTGATCATGACCCTTGGATTCCCATCTGCGCTCTGCAGGAGGGTCGTGTTCAGACTCACGGCGACCCGTTTGCCCGACTTGGTACACCACACCATATCGAAATCACGGAGCTCGTTCTTCCCACGTAATCGGTCAAGCCAGTGAATGGAGGAACGCAAATCTTCCTCGTCCAGCCACGGATAAGGAATGGATGATTGCAGTGCGTCCGATCTCGTGTATCCCGTGATCCGTTCGAATTCGACATTTACGTCAAGCACATTCCCACGGAGATCCGTGATGATCAGCGCGTCCGCCATCGAATCGACGACATTCCGAAACAGTTGTTCCGATTTCTCTGCCCTGTCCCTCCAGAGCGACCGCTCATGTATGTCCATGATCGTGAGAATCGTCGACTTGCGATCCCGCGTGCCGCGCACCTGGATCGTGACATCGCCGTAAATGCGTTTGCCATCCTCCCGTTCAAATGTCAGCTCAAATCGTCTGGGATATGAAGTGTCATCGGACAGCCGTTTCAGTGTCAGGGCAAGGAATTTGCGTGATGCATCCTTCACGAATTGCAGGATTGGGGTTCCAATCACGCGCTCTTCAGACTTGAGACCAAACAGACGCAAGAACGCAGGATTCACAGCGACAAGGGATTCCCCTTTCAGCAATGCGAGGGCGTGAGGGAAATGCGCAAACGTCGGAGCGTGGGTTTCTCCGTCGTCGGTGGAGACAGAGCGGGCCCCTTTGGTCGAGGACCGTTTTGATGTTGCTTTCGAATCGGTTTTGCCTTTGGCGACACGCTTCCCCTTCTTGTGCTGCGCCGACGACGGCACCGATCTCCCTTTCTTTTTCGAAATCATCTTAGCCATTCACGGGAACCTGAGCAGTCCTCAAAGCAAGACTCTTCAAGAATCGGACTGTAACGATGTTAGCAAATGTTGAATCGAAAAACAAGGATTGCCGCGTGTCGCCGCCCCGTGGAGCAGAATGGGAGATATCCACTCTTCGTTTTGGAATTGACGTGATCTCTCCGTATTTTTGCGGTGTGACGCGTCGCAACTTTGAAATGGGAAGAAAGAGGATCGGATGAGGCAATTCCTGAGATCGAAGATTCACAAGGCAATCGTCACGGAAGCAGACGTTCGGTACATCGGCTCAATCACCATCGACGAAACCCTCATGAACCTCGCGCATCTCTCAGAGTACGAAAAGGTTCTGGTCGTCGACAACACCAATGGCGAGCGAGTGGAAACGTATGTCATCAAGGGAGAGCCCGATTCGGGCACGATCTGCATGAACGGCGCCGCTGCCCATCGAATCAAGAAGGGAGATGAGGTGATCATCATGGCCTTTGAGTGGAGCGAGGGGGAGCCCTCCAAACCGATCAACATCCTTGTGAATGAGCAGAATCGGTTCGTCAAGTTTCTTTGATCAAGGTGGCCAACAACGACAAAAGGCGATCGATCGATCGCCTTTTGTCGTTTTGAAGCACGATTCCTGAACGAACTACCCAAGTAAAGCGCGAGATATCACCACGCGTTGGATTTCCGATGTCCCTTCGTAGATCTCCGTGATTTTCGCATCTCGTAGGTAACGTTCCACGTTGTATTCCCGAACGTAACCGTACCCTCCGTGGATCTGGATTGCCTCAAGCGCACTCTCCACCGCGATCTTCGAGGCATAAAGCTTCGCCATTGCCGAGGCAGGCCCGTAGTTTTCCCCTATGTCCTTCAGATGCGCTGCCTTGAAGGTCAACATCTTCGCTGCCTCGAGATTCGTCGCCATGTCGGCCAGCTTGAACTGGATTGCCTGGAAATTTGCAATGGGCTTCTCGAACGCCTTCCGCTCTTTGCTGTATTTCACGGCCGCATCCAGAGATGCCTGGGCAATTCCGAGAGCTTGTGCCGCAATCCCGATACGTCCACCGTCGAGCGTCTTCAAGGCAAACTTAATCCCAAATCCCTCCTCGCCGATCAGGTTTTCTTTCGGCACCCGACAATCCTCAAAGGCGAGGGAAACGGTATCCGAACTGCGGATGCCCAATTTCTTTTCTTTCTTCGCAACTGAAAACCCTTTGCTTCCCTTGTCAACGATGAACGCGCTGACGCCTTTCGCCCCCCTGGATCGATCCGTTGCGGCCATCACCAAGACGACGTCGGCATTGGCACCGTTGGTAATGAAGTTCTTCGTTCCGTTCAAGACGTACGAGTCGCCATCATTCGTTGCGGTGGTGCGTTGATTCGTCGCGTCGCTCCCGGCCTCTGGCTCGGAGAGCGCAAAGGCCCCCAGCTTTCTGCCACTTGCCAGTTCCCTCAGATATTGCTGTTTCTGCGCCTCAGTCCCGTAGGTATCGAGCCCCCAACAGACCAGGGAGTTGTTCACCGACATGATCACGCCCGCGGAAGCATCCGCCTTGGAGATTTCGATCATGGCGAGAACATACGAGATCGTGTCGAGGCCTGCTCCTTCCCATTGCTCAGGAACCATCATCCCCATGAATCCAAGGTCCGCCATTTTCTTGACGGCTTCGTGGGGAAATTCCTCTTTCTCATCTCGTTGATCTGCGGTTGGGGCCAGTTCCTCTTCGGCAAACTTCCGCGCCATCTCCTGAATCATCACGTGCGTTTCATTGAATTCGAAATTCATAGTATTCCTCAAGTTCCTTTGCTGTAATCGTAGAAACCGCGTCCGGTTTTTCTCCCCAGATGACCCGATGCCACCATCTTCTTGAGCAGCGGGCAGGGTCTGTACTTGGAATCTCCCAGTCCGTTGTGGAGCACCTCCATGATGGAAAGACACACATCCAGCCCAATGAAATCCGCGAGCGTCAAGGGCCCCATGGGATGGTTCATCCCAAGCTTCATGACCGTGTCGATCGCTTCGGGCGTCGCCACGCCTTCCATGACGCAATACATCGCCTCGTTGAGCATCGGCAGGAGGATCCGATTGGCGACGAAGCCGGGGTAATCATTCACTTCCACGGGCACCTTCTCGAGCTGTTCTGCAACGAGTTTCACTGCGGCGAAGGTTTCGTCGGAAGTCGTCAGCCCTCGAATGACCTCCACAAGCTTCATGACTGGTACAGGATTCATGAAGTGCATCCCGATGACCTTGTCCGCCCGTTTCGTCGCGGCGGCGATCTCTGTGATGGAAATCGAGGATGTATTGGATGCAAGGATGGTCTCTGGCGTGCAGATTCCATCTATGCGCTTGAAGAGATCCAGTTTGATGGCACGATCTTCGGTTGCCGCCTCCACCACGAGATCGGCATTCTTGCATGCCTCGTTCAAATCCAGGGTCGTCCGAATTTGCGACAATGTTTGCGTTTTCTGTTCTTCGGTAAGGGTTCCTTTCTTGATCTGCCGATCCAGATTTCCGCCGATCGTTTTCATCGCGCGATCGATAAACTCCTGCTTCACATCGGTCAAGACAACGTTGAAACCGTACTGTGCACAGACATGGGCAATGCCGTTGCCCATCGTGCCTGCTCCCACGACTGTTATTGTTTTCATGATGGTCTCGTTCTATTGGTGATCTGTGATAAGCTCGACGATCATGCCGCTCGCCTCTCCTCCACCGATACAGATCGCCGCCATACCTCGTTTCACACTGCGCTGCTGCAACGCATGGAGCAATGTCACGAGGATTCGAGCGCCGCTCGCGCCAATCGGATGTCCAAGGGCCACGGCGCCTCCGTTGACATTGACCTTGTTGACATCGATGCCCGCAATCTTGTTCACTGCGAGAGTCACAACAGCAAAGGCTTCGTTGATTTCGAACAGATCGATATCGGATTTCTGCATCTTGGCCTTCGCCAACGTTTTTGTGATCACATCCGCGGGGGCTGTTGTAAACCATTCCGGTTTCTTTGCCGCAGAGGACGATGCCACGATCTTTGCGAGCGGACGAATCCCGAGCTCGCGTGCCTTGGTGGCGGACATCACGACAACCGCCGCCGCGCCGTCGTTGATCTTCGACGCATTCGCCGCTGTCACGGTCCCATCCTTCTGAAATGCGGGTTTAAGAGTAGGGACTTTTTCGAATTTTGCCTTCGCCGGTTCTTCGTCCTGCTCGACAACAATCTCCTTTCCCTTCTCCGTGACCGTCACCGGCACGATCTCATTTTTGAAGCGTCCGTTCTTCGTCGCATCGAGCGCTCGAGTGTAGCTCATGATGGCAAATTCGTCCTGCTCTTCACGGGGAATCGCACACTCTTTGGCGCAAAGCTCAGCGGCGTTTCCCATATGATAGTCGTTGTACACATCCCACAATCCATCATAGATCATGAGATCTGTCAGCTGACCGTGACCCATGCGATACCCTGCTCGTGCCTTGGGGAGCATGTACGGAATATTCGACATACTCTCCATTCCGCCGGCAACGACGACCGACGCATCTCCCAGACTCACTGCCTGCGAGGCGAGCATGACGGCTTTCAGACCCGATCCGCACACTTTGTTGATCGTCATACATTCGACGCTCTCCGGGAGGCCCGCATAGATGGCAGCCTGGCGCGCCGGCGCTTGACCTTCACCCGCGCTGAGCACATTTCCCATAATGACTTCATCGACATCCGTTGGTTTGATTCCTGCGCGGCGAACCGCTTCACCGATGACAATCGCTCCGAGCTGAGGAGCCGTCACATTGCTGAGGCTTCCCAGGAACGAGCCGATCGGTGTGCGGCAGGCGCTCGCGATCACAACGTCATGGTGTGGAGTATTCATGACTTTCCCGGTATGAATGAATGTTTGCTGAAGGGTTGATTGAAACGGAAAGATCGTACAGCGGAAAGAATATGGTGGTCACCGGATTACCCGCTCATGGACTTGAGGAATTCCTTATTCGATTTCGTTCCCCGTTTCTTCTCCAGCAGGAATTCCATCGCCTCGACCGGATTCAGATCGCTGAGAAGCTTTCGGAGAATCCAGACGCGATTCAGCTCTTCAGATTCCAGGAGCATCTCTTCTTTGCGTGTTCCTGATCGGTTCACATCGATCGCCGGGAATATACGCCGATCACTCAGTTTCCGATCGAGGACGATTTCCATATTGCCCGTTCCCTTGAACTCCTCGAAAATCACTTCATCCATCCGGCTTCCTGTTTCGATCAGAGCGGTCGCAATGATGGTGAGACTCCCCCCCTCTTCGATGTTTCTGGCTGCGCCGAAGAATCGTTTCGGTCTGTGCAGAGCATTGGCGTCGACGCCCCCCGACAGAATCTTGCCGCTGTGGGGAACGACGGTGTTGTGCGCACGGGCAAGCCGCGTGATACTGTCGAGAAGCACAACCACGTCTTTTTTCGCCTCAACCAGTCTTTTGGCCTTCTCAAGAACCATGTCCGCCACCTGGACGTGTCGTTCGGGCGGCTCATCGAACGTTGAGCTGACGACCTCCGCGTTCACCGTGCGCTCCATGTCGGTGACCTCTTCGGGCCGCTCATCAATCAGGAGGACTATCAGGCGAACTTCGGGATGATTGCGGGTGATACTGTTTGCGATTTTCTGGAGGAGGATCGTCTTGCCGGCCTTTGGAGGCGAAACGATCATTCCTCTCTGGCCTTTTCCCACGGGGGCAAGCAAATCGAGGATTCTCATCGAGTATTCACCCGGCGCAGTTTCGAGTTTGATTCGCTCGGTCGGATAGAGAGGAGTCAGGTTGTCGAAGAGCGTCCGCTCACGCATCACATCGGGATGGTCGTCGTTGACCGCCTCAACACGCAGGAGAGCGAAGAAACGCTCCCCTTCCTTCGGGGGACGAACCTGGCCCGTTACGCTGTCGCCCGTCCGGAGACCGAACTTCTTGATCTGCGAAGGAGAAACATAGATGTCATCCGGCGACGGAAGGTAGTTGTAGTCGACAGATCGGAGAAATCCATACCCGTCCGGCAGAACTTCCAGAACGCCGCGGCTGAAGCTCAACCCATCCTTCTCTGTCTGTGCCTCCAGGATCTTGAAAATCAGTTCTTGCTTGCGCAATTCGCTGTAGCCGCTGATATTCAGATCTTTTGCGATCTTGTTGAGTTCAGCAATCTTCTTGGACTTTAGCTCAGTAATGTCCATCGACATGGCGTGACATCCTAACTATTGGTGAGGAATTGAAATGAGAAAGATAAATCAAGCGACTGAGGCGCGTTGCGCGCGCGGACTATTGGGTTCGGGGTTTCTGAGATATCTGAGGTTGGGAGTATGCGATCTGAACAGATGAAGTGAGCTGTGTGGAGCTACCGCGAGATGATTCGCCCTCTACAGAATCCACGGTGCAATATAGCCCATTACTGCCCTATTGTCAAGTATTTTCTCCCTTGGAGATGTGCCACTGCCTCGCCAACAACAAAGTGAGAACCGGTGATCAGGATCCTCCGCTGCTTCCCACGCACCGCTTTCGCCGCCTCAATCCCCTCCGCCACTGTGCCGGCGACAATCGGATTTCGCCTCCTCTGACGGAAGAACGAGACGAGTTCGCTTGCCGGACGGGCCCGATCCGTGCGCGGCTCGACAAGCACAATGCGATCGACGACTTTCAGAAGTTCTCGACTCATCGCCTTGACATTCTTGTCCCGCATTACGCCAAAGACAAGTGTGAATCCATCCATATTGACCGAGCGGAGAGATTCCACCAGTCGCTCCGTCCCCTCGGGATTGTGCGCAACGTCGGCAATGATGAGGGGATTCCTTTGGAGAATCGATAGACGAGCGTTCAGTCCGGTAAGTTCCTGGATCCGTCCCAGCCCCTTTCGCACATGTGAGTCGTTGAGAGTGAGGGTCGAAACCCGCCGGAGTTCCCGGACCGTAAGCGCCGCAAGCGCCGCATTGCGTATCTGAAATCGTCCGGCCAGCGATACCTTCAGTTGCCGGTACTCGGTGCCATTGACGCGCAAATCGATGCAGGAACTTTCGATCGTCGAGACACCCGTACCACTCTCCACCACATCGAGGACAACGATGGGAGCGCGCAGGCGTCGGCAGCGGTCCCGAATTACTTCAAGTCCGGTCTTCGACTGCACCCCCGTGACACAGGGGACACCTCTTTTGATGATTCCCGCTTTTTCAAATGCAATGTTCGACAACGTCCTCCCCAGCACATCGGTGTGCTCTCGCGAGATCGTTGTGATGACCGTGACCATCGGATCAACGATATTCGTCGAATCCAGTCTCCCGCCCAGTCCCGTCTCGACGACGGCGACATCGACCTGATGTTCCGCAAAGTGCTTGAACGCAATCGCCGTTGTGGTTTCGAAAAACGTCGCTCCCGATCGTTGCACGACGCGCCTCAGTCCCTTCGCACTCTCGATAACTTCCCGCGGCGCTATCGGTACCCCATCGATTCGAATCCTTTCTGTGTAGTCCAACAGATGGGGGGATGTATACAATCCCGTCTTGTATCCGGCGCTTTGCAGGATCGCCGCGATCATCGCGGATGTCGAGCCCTTCCCATTCGATCCCGCAACATGAATGGCGGGGAATCGTTTTTGAGGATTTCCAAGGGCAGCAGCCAACTGCTCGATGCCGCGCAAACCGAATTTCATTCCACGTTTCTGAAGCCCGTAGAGGAATTTCAACGTCTCAAGGTAAGTCTTCACAAGAGGAAGGGATCGCTAGTGTAGCCAGGAATACAGCGGTGAAAATTCGATATTTGCATCCAACGTACCGACGAGTTCTCCAACATCCTTCAGATTCTGCCGTTGAGCATACTCTTCGATTCCCCGCGCGATGGTACCAGCGATCGATGGTTCTACAAAATTCATCGTTCCAATTTGCACAGCTGAAGCGCCGACGATGAGGAACTCGAGTGCGTCCTCGGTGCTCGCGATCCCCCCGATGCCGATAATGGGAATCTCAACGGCTTGTGCGATTTCGTACACTTTCGCCAGGGCTACCGGCTTGATGGCCGGCCCCGAAAGACCGCCTGTGACCGTCGACAGCTTTGGCTTCCGTGTACGCAGATCGATGGCCAGCCCGACGAGCGTATTGATCGCCGAAATCGCGTCGGCTCCCGCCTCTTGAGCCGCACGCGCAAACTCCGAGATGTGCGTGACGTTCGGTGTGAGCTTGATAATGAGAGGCCGATCCGTGAGGAGACGGAGCTTTTCGGTGATTTCGCGGACCTTTTTACAGTCGGTTCCGAAAGACAGGCCCCCTTCCTTTACGTTGGGGCAGGAGACGTTAATCTCGTAGCCCGCGATGCCTTCCTCGCTGTCCATGAGCCGAAGCACCTCGCAATACTCGTCCGTACTGCTTGCCGCAATATTCGCGATAATCTTGGTCCGAAGCGATCGCAGGAACGGAAGCTTTTCCTTCAGAAACTTTTCGACGCCGATGTTGGCCAGTCCGATAGAGTTCAGCATGCCGCTCGGTGTCTCGACAATGCGTCTCGGCGGATTGCCCGCTCGGGGTTTCAGAGAAAGCGACTTTGTCATGATGCCGCCCAGGAGACTCGTGTCTACCAGATTCCCGACCTCGTCACCATAGCCGAACGTGCCCGAGGCCACGAACACGCGGTTCTGGAATTCCGTTTTGCGGATAGTGAACGACGTTACCGGGCTCATCGGATGACAATCTCCTCACAATCGAAGACCGGACCCTCAGTGCAGACGAGGGAATACTTCTTCTCCCCCTCACGTCGCTCCACGGGACATCCCTGACAGATTCCGATGCCGCACGCCATATCGCCTTCGAGCGAGACCACACACCGCACCTTTTTCTCGTGTGCAAGGTTCGAAAGCGCTCTCATCATTGCGGCGGGTCCACATCCGTAGATTTGAACATTGTCGACGGATTCCTTCTCCAGAAAACAGCGGAGCAGTTCAACGACGGTGCCGTGAAATCCCTTGGTTCCGTCGTCCGTAGCAACGTGACAATTCTTGATGTTTCGCGAAATGACTTGATCAGCCGTACGGGCACCGACAAAACTTGTGATGCGATGTCCTTCCGCGATCAACGCCCGAGTGAGAAACGGAAACGGCGCGACGCCCAAGCCGCCCCCCACAAGCATCGCATGGGTTGCCGTGCGAGAACAATCGAAAGGTCTGCCCAACGGCCCAATGAGGTCTACCTCATCTCCAGCAATCTTGCGCGAGAGGATTTGAGTTCCCTTCCCTACCACGTTGAACAACATCTCGATCTCATCCTTGTCGACATCGGAGATGCTGAAGGGCCTTCTGAGCAATGGGACAAAACTCGCATCAGAACGGATGTTGACAAATTGTCCCGGACGACATTGACGGGCGATCGCAGGCGAGCGGAATCGAAGAACGAAAATTCCCGGCGCAATTTCCTCTCTCGAGGTCACGTGAACGCGTTCCTGAAAAAACTCCATGCACCCTCTAGTCTTTGATATCCTTCTTTTGGGTCGCCGCCCTCTCCCTTCGTGAATCAGGTCCCACATCCTCTTTCTGCGGAGAAGCGGGGATGCCAGGGCGCCCGCGCGGCTCATCATCCAACGGCACGCCCTCCGGGACATTCTGCCTCGTCTCTTCTACGGGCGCAACCGCCAGTCCTATGCGGGGGCGAACAAGGGCGGAAAAGGGTGATTCCCCATACCGATCGACAACTCTCTTGTAGTTCGCGATCGCGCTATCGGGTTGGGAGAGTTTGTGCTCGAAGATCCAGCCGATCGCGTACGCGCTCTGCGCGGCGAGGGGAGAATCGGGAAACTGGCGAATGAGTTCTCGAAATTCCCGCACGGCATCGCGAAGGAGGCCCTCGTCCAGCTTGCGTTCGGCATTCGCGTAGATGTCGCTCGCCGGATCCTCGGATGGATTCTCAACGGGAATCCCCAGCCGCTGCTTGGCGATTGCGGCATACGATGAATTCGGAAACCGCGCGAGTAGCGAACGATAAAGCTTGGCGGAATAATCCATGGCTACCGTAGAATCGCGCGGGCGCAACTCCGCCACGACGAATATCGCTCTCGGCAGCTGCAGCGAATCCGGACTCGCACTCAGGGCTCGGCTATACCAGATCAGCGCCGAGTCGGGATCGTCGAGATCCGAATAGAATAGTTCTCCGAGTTGATTCGAGATGTTGGTCTGCGCGGCTTTCAGAGAATCATGGTTGATGACTACGACGCGATTCCAGAGCGTATCGACCTTGACAGCTTCCTGCGTGGAATCTGTCCCTCCGGCCAGTGGTGTCGTCACAATCAACATGCTGTCCAACGGAACCACTATGGTGTCCGGGAGGGCAAGCAGCGAATCGTTGACGGTATGTTGACGCACATAATCGAAATACCGAGTGATGGCTTGAAGACGTGCCTGGGCTTGTGGTGCGATGGAAGGAAGATTGAACTGTGCCGCTCTGGCATAAGAGGCCGCGGCACTATGATAATCGCGGAGGTGCTTTTCGTGAAGCTGACCGGCGGCGAAGGCCGCACGCGTGCTGAATTCCGATCTCACGGATGACGTGTCGACGGTAGCGAGCAATTCGAGCGCCTCCTCCGTTCGCTTCATTTCGACCAAGGTCGAGGCCTTTTCGAGCTTGATTTCCCTCGCGTAGTCGAGAACCCGAAAATCCTTCAACATGAGATTGCAGAACTCGAGGGATTCCGCATACTGACCTAGCTCACGAGTCACGCGTATCGCCAGGAGTCCGCTCTGTGACAGCAGACGTGAATCTGACGTCAGGCCACGCGCGCGCTTGAGAGCGTCAAGGGCATTTCGGCTGTCGCCCAACGTGAGCCATAGCTTTCCGATCTTCATCGTCGTGATCGCCTGATCGATCGGCTCCGACATCAACGGGAGCGCACTGGTATAGTGATCGATCGCCGCTCGGGCGTTCCCCGCATTTTCATAGTGGTCACCGAGGAGAACATACGCCTGCCCGGCAATCGCTTCCTCCTCATCTTCCAAAGCAGAGGCGACAAGACGCCTGGCAATTTCAACAGACTGGTCAGCATTCGCGAGATGAAGTGAAGATTTGACGAGCCAGAGCTGACTCTCAAGGACAAATGCGCTTTCGGGAAACTGAGCCAGAAGTTCGGTGAATTTTCTTTCTGCTTTCGCGTATTCGCCCATGTAGTAGTACGACTTCCCAATCAGCATCAGGGCGTCGTCCACAAGCGCGCTTTGCGGATGAAACGAGAGGATGTTCGAACATTTGTCGACAACGAGATTTAGTTTCTGTCGGGCTGAAGGAGGAATGGTCGATCGTGCGCTCCGCTCTCCCTGCAAGAAGTCCTGCTGAGCCAGGGAACGCGCGAGAATCTCCTCCTCCGCCTCGTGGAACAATTTACTTGCGTTGTAGTAGGCATTGAAATACGACACTGTGTTCTCATAGGCGGAACTGATGACTGCTCCCACGGGAGACAGCAGCGTGCACCCCGACACGAGGAACATCAGCAAAAGAATCGCAATTCCGATCGTTTTGAAGGTATCTCCCATGTCGCAAATATACCAAAGAAGCCCTTCAGCATCAAGCCGACTCGCAGCGAAGAGAATCCGCCGCGTGATTAAACCCATTGCACACGCCAGACATCAAAAGCACGTTAGAACCAACGAAATCAATTCTGCAATCAAGGAGAAAAACCATCATGACCAGACTATTCCTCTTGACCCTGTTGGCCTGCGTGATCAGTGCCGCAACGATTGCCCAACCCCGGAGAGCGATGCAGCCACCGATGGGGGGTCAACGCATCATGAACTTCGTGAACGAACTTAACCTCACAGATGCTCAGATGAAGGAATTTCAGAAGTTGCGCGATGATTCCCAAAAACAGATGATCGCACTCCGCGCCAAGAAGTCGACGCTGGGTATCGAATTACGGGAGCTGCTCCGCGCAGACGCACCGGACAAGGGGGCTGTCGACAAGAAGCTCGCGGAAATCTCCCAGATCGACGCGCAAATGCGACAGCAGAGAATCAACCACTGGTTCGCCGTAAACAAGACGCTCACCCCGGATCAGCAGAAGGTCTGGAAGAAGGCCCTTGCAGCAGGAAAGGTGAGACAACAGCGTGGAGGGATGATGATGCAACGTGGCATGAGAGATGGAATGCGACTACGGATGCGGATGCATCAACCAACGCCTTGGTAGTCCTTTCGCAAAGATCAGGACAAACAAGAGAAAAGGGCCGTCTCAGAAGTCCTCCTTAGAGCGAAATCGTCAGGCTGAGGCCCGCCGTCATAGTGCCCCAAAGGGGTCCCTTCGGGAAGCGGAGTCGAAGTATGCGGCGGGCTAGACTCCGTCGAAGCCACGATTTCGCTCTAATGTCACAGTTCGACGTCGCTCACTGTGACTCTGGGCGATCTTTTGAGACAGCCCCTTTTTTCATTTCCGGTACCAGCGGCTTCTGTGTTGCGTACGTGGTGTCCGTCGCGCGGGGAGAGACAGCGCCCACCTATTTTGGATTCGTCGGTCGCAAATCGATTTCACTCATCATCGCCTGGGGAGGCAATCGCAGTGCAGCCATGATCGTATCAGCCACATCCTTTGGTGAGAGTATTTTTTCCCGCGATGATTCCCGCGTGCGAACCGAAAAGCCGGTGTCGACCGAACCCGGACACACAACGATCACCTTGATATTGTGCTCCCGGACCTCGAGCATCAAGCACTTCGAGAATCCGAGGACTGCCCACTTCGTTGCGGCATAGGCCGCTCCATTCACGAACGCGTTCTTCCCGGCCAACGAGGCGACCTGCACAATGATACCGCTGTTCTGGGGCTCCATGATCTGCACGGCGCCCTGGCTGCACAGCGCAAGCGCCCGTACGTTGAGATTCCACATGGCGTCGAAATCGCTTAGCTCCAGATTCCGAACCGGAGCAAATCGCCCGATTCCCGCGTTATTGATCAGTACATCGAGTCGCCCGTGCGTTTCCTTCACGTATCCGAACAGCTCACGGACGCGCGTGTCATCCGTGATGTCAGCCACCCGGGTCTCGGCTTTTCCACCCGAGGCTTCGATCTCTCGTTGGAGATTGCGCAATTCTCTTTCCGTCCGGGCAACAAGGATCACCGTCGAACCTGCCTTCGCCAATTCCAGCGCGACCGACCGGCCGATTCCTCTTCCGGCACCCGTCACGACTGATATTGATTTCTTGAGATTCATGCGTTCACGTCTCCTCGTTCGGGACGAATGACGAGCTCCTCTATCGTGGCCGACGAAGGCAGCTTCGTCGCCTCGAACACTGCTCCGGCAATAATCCTCGGATCGATCATTCGCGCAGCATGCGAGTGTCGAATCTTTCGAGGCCACATGCGCGTAAGGACGGCCCCCGGATACACGTTCATCACCTGTATTCCCCGCGAACGGACCTCTTCCCTCAATGCATCCATCATCGCCGCGGCCCCGCTCTTCGATCCCGCATAGACACTTGAGTTGACATACGTCTTTTTTGCAGCGAAAGAAAGCACGTTGATGATGTGCCCCCTCTTCCTTTTCAAGAACACCGGCAACACCGCTTTTGTCGTGAGGAAGAGCGCCCGCAAATTCGTCTCAAGGATTTCTTCGAAATCGCGGAGGGAGGTTTCGGAAAAGCTCTTGAATCGCGTCACACCGGCATTGTTGATGAGAATATCAATCGGGCCAACGCGACGTTGAATGGACCTGAATGTCCTTTCGACGGCCTCCTCGTCTCGGAGATCACACACATATGCCGTACCGTCACGCCCCGCGGACATCAGTTTTCTGATCAACGTGTCGAGCTTCGCGTTGGAGCGAGCGATCGCAACAACGCTGTCGCCGCCGCGGGCAAAGCATTCCGCCAGCGCGCGACCAATGCCAGCACTCGCACCGGTCACCACGACGATTCGAGGTCGATTCCCCTTGGCAATCATGACAGCTTCCGACCGATCAACGTGAGAAACTCGCTTCTCGTCTTGACGTCGCTCCGAAAGATTCCCAACATGGCGCTTGTCGTAGCGATCGAGTTTTGCTTCTCGACGCCCCGCATCATCATGCAGAGATGCTGTGCCTCGACAACCACCGCGACGCCCTCCGGTTTGAGGCATTCGTAGAGCGTATCGGCAATCTCCTGTGTCAGACGTTCCTGAACCTGCAACCGTCGTGCGAAGACCTCGACGATGCGTGGAAGCTTGCTCAGCCCCAGAATTCGTCCCTTGGGAATGTACGCGACATGACATTTCCCGAAAAAAGGCAACAAATGATGCTCACAGAGGCTGAAGAAATCGATTTCCTTGACGATCACCATCTCATTGTACTTTTCCCTGAAGACGGCACCGTTGAGGATGCTCTTGATGTCTTGGCGATATCCCTGCGTAAGGAATTGATACATTCGAGCAACTCGATCAGGGGTGGCGCGCAATCCCTCCCTCGATGGGTCTTCCCCAACGTATCGGAGAAGTTCCTTCACGACGTCGCGAATGTTTTCATTCGACTGCACCTTTGTCATAGACTTATTCACCTCGATATTCTACCGAATTATTCTCCGTCTCGCTCAACCGGATCGAACATAGTGTCCCCACAGGGATTTTGGGTTCGAGAATCTTCCAGAACTCCCGCGCGAGATTTTCCGTCGTGGGGATGACACCCTTGAGGAAATCAACGTCCTCATTGAGATGCTTGTGATCTACCTTCCGAATGATCTCCGTTTCGAGTATTTGTTTCAGAATCTTAAGGTCGATCACATACCCTGATCTCTCAGACTGCTTTCCTGCGACCGTCACTTCCAAGACATAGTTATGCCCGTGGCCGCGCGGATTGGCGCACTTGTCGTAGAGCTTCTCGTTTTCTTCGTCGCTGAGAGCGGGATTGAAGAGTCGGTGAGAAGCGCTAAACGTCGCCCGCCGGGTCACATAGACCATTCTGAATTATCCTCCGTGCTTCAGAGACTCGATCAGTTGGTCGACATGTCTCGCGACGCGGACATTGTCAAATCTCCGGACAATCGTCCCGCGCGGATCGATCAGAAATGTCGTCCGAACGATTCCCATGAATTCTCTCCCATAGAGTTTCTTCTTCTTCCACACCCCAAACGCCTTCGCCACCTCTTTTCCTTCATCGCTGAGAAGGAGAAACGGGAGTTTGTGCTTGTTCGCAAATGCGCGGTGCGAGGTGGGGCTATCCGGACTTATTCCGATGACGACCACACCGAGCTTTTTCAAACGGGCGAAGTTGTCGCGAAAATCGCACGCCTCTCGGGTGCATCCAGGGGTGTTGTCTTTCGGGTAGAAGAACACCACAACGCTTTTTCCCTTGAAGTCCCGGAGACGAATGTTCGTACCATCACCTGCCGGGAGGGAAAAGTCCGGCGCCTTTTGTCCTACCGTGATCATCGGGATGGGCCTAGCTCACCGCTTTCAGGATCTCATCATAGTTCGGCTCCACACCAGGATTCTCAGAGATCCATGCGTACTTGATGGTTCCCTGTTCATCCACGACGAAGATGGAGCGTTTGGCGGCCGTATACCCTTTCAGGCCGGCAAAATCCTCGTGCACACCGCAATACGCCTTTGAGACTGTCCGCTCATAGTCTGACAGAATCGGGAACTTCAGATCGTTTTGGGCTGCGAAGGCCTTGTTTGAGAACGGGGCATCAACACTGATCGCGACGACACCTGATTTCAACTCATTGAATCTTGCCAGCGAATCCCGGAAGGCACACATTTCTTTCGTGCAGACTCCGGTAAACGCGCCTGGAAAGAATGCGACAACTGTCGTCTTGCCGGCAAAATCTTTCAGGGATTTCGATTGCTTTTCCGTATCAAACAGAGTGAAATCGGGCGCTTTGTCTCCAACTCTGATAGCCATAGATCCTCCTCAGTGAAATTGAGTATGTGTGATGATGTTGTGTCGTATCCGGAGTATTGGACAATCGGCCCCCAACATGATAGATGTTGGCGGACTCGTTCATCATTCGTAGGGCGAAGTGCCAGAGGATTCAGGGGAGAATCGATCGAACCGCTCCCCCCCGGTAGCCGCGCTGGCTAGGAATGTTCGAGGCAGGTGTTGCAGGTCCCGATGTAGTCCAGGCGGTGGGAATCCACAATTCCGGGTATCACTGTTCGGGCCTGCTCCGTTACGACGTTCAGCGGCGGCACGTCGATATCGCAGACCGAGCCGCAACGTGAGCATACAAAGTGATAGTGCGGTTGAATAACCGCATCGTATCGTCGGATACCCTCGCCAAAATCGAGCTCAAGGATTCTCCCCTGTCGCCGCAAGACGGAGAGATTGCGATAGACTGTTCCTAGCGAGATCTTTGGAACGTCCTGCCTGACTTCTTTGAAGATCCATTCGGCCGTCGGATGGGAACGAGTGCGCCGGAGGACCTGGAAGATTTTTTCGCGTTGCCTGCTTCGCTTGGTGTTCGGCTCTTGCATCACGTTCCTGCTTGCATTACTTGAAGTCAATATATCCAATCGACCGAGGAATGTCAAGGAAGTGAGAATGACACATGCTCAAACACGAGATGGATGAGAAGAGTTTCACGGGAGCGACATGCGTCCGGAAACTTTGAAATTGCAGACGGTTTCGGTATATTGGTGGAGCGTTGTGATCAGGAAGGGTGCGAGAGTGGTTGAATCGGCCGGTCTCGAAAACCGGAATGGCCTCCGGGCCATCGAGGGTTCGAATCCCTCCCCTTCCGCTTCACCTCTTCGCGTGTTGCGATCCGCTTGTTGATGGTCCGAATCCCTTTCGCTGGATCGTTCCCCATCCCTCTTTCCCCCGATAGTAATCGATGAATCCTTTGACGCGCCACCATGCCGTCAATTGTCGATATCCGAAGTTCTCGACCACGCCGATGAAGAGCAGCAGCAGGAGGTCACCTGGCTTGGGGTAACGTCGGAACGAAACTTCCTCCAGAAGCACGGCACCGACGGAAAACATCACGCCATAGAGGACGGCAACGATAAAGAACAAGACAAGCATATCCAAGTTGAACTGTCCGAAGAGCAAGAGCAGAACGACAACCACGTAACCAAAGAATTCCACAGCCGGTCCCAGGAGTTCGACGAAGAAGAAATACGGCATGGCCGCCATGCCGACGACACCGTAGCGCCGATTGAGGAGCATATCAGAGTGAATGGAGAGCGTATCGAGGAGGCCGCGGTGCCATCGATTGCGTTGCTTCCCGAGTCCATTCAGAGATTCCGGTGCTTCTGTCCAGCAGACGGGATCGGGAACAAATGCCACGCGATACTCTTCCCGCTTTTCCAGCTTCGTTCGATGCATCCGGACCACAAGTTCCATGTCCTCTCCCACGGTCGCAGGATAATATCCCCCTGCCTCGATCGCGGCGCTCTTTTTGAACATCCCGAATGCTCCGGAGATGATCAACAAGCCGTTCAAGCCATGCCAGGCCATCCGACCGGACAGAAACGCTCGAAAGTACTCGATGACCTGGAAGACCGGCAGGAATTTTCGTGACAATCCCACCCGAACAACCCGCCCATTCACAACCTCGCATCCGTTGACGATGCGGACAATTCCTCCAGTCGCAATCACGCGAGCATCTTCCATGAAGGGCTTCATCACCTTCATGAGCGCATCATCTTCGAGGAGGGAATCCGCATCAATGGCGCACACATATTCGTACTGCGACACATTGATCCCCACATTCAGGGCATCGGCCTTTCCTCCGTTTTCCTTGTCAACGACGATCAGATTCCGGTATTGCGGGAGTCCCGACTTGTAGATTCCCCGCACCTTCTTGGCCCGAATCATTTCCTGGTGCAACTTCTTCGACGCAAAGAGATCGAACTCATCGACAAGTTCTTTCAAGGTGTTGTCGCGGGAACCATCGTTGATGACGACCACCTCGTATTTTCCGTAGCTCAGTTTCAATAGGCTCTTGACGCTCTCAACGACAGTGGCCTCTTCGTTGTACGCCGGAGCGAGAATCGATACGGGAGGAACGAGTTCCGACTGGACCATGACACGATAGTCGCTGAAGGAATTGTGCCTCATGTAGTACTGAACTTCGCGGTAGGAAATGAGCAACAGGACGGTGTACACCAAGTTGATCGCGATGAAATACACCACGGAAAACGCAAAATAGGTAAAGAGTGCGGCGTGGAGAATATCGATCATCGTATCCTCGTCCCGGCGGAAATTCCTCGCTCCTCGAGCACCTGTTCTGCGATCTTGCCGACAAGCCTCCCTTCACCTCCGACGAGCTTCTTCAACTCTTCGACTCCAGGATCCCCGGTCGAGGCAACAGCTCGCGCCGCCAGGATTCTCTCCTGGATTGGCGCTGAATGCACGCGCTCAAGCAGGGGCGGCACGGCTGCCGGTGAACCAACGCGCTGAAGCGATTGGATAGCCGCGATTCTGAGAATGGGATTCGGATTCGACAGCTCCGTGCGAAACAGACCTTCGGCACGCTCGTCACCCAATTCTCCCAGCGCAACGATGCTTCTCGCGCGAATCGTCACATTCGGGTAGGCTTGCGCCATTTCCCGCAACGGCTCTACCGCGCTCACAAAACCGATTTGCGCCAACATGTCGATGCAGAAGAGCACTACCGACTGATCGGTCGACCGGAGACCCTCAAGGAGATACGGTACACTCTGGTCTCGATACCGAAGGACCACCTGGGACAGCTCGATCGCACTCCAGGGGGAGATATTGCGCGCGAGCCGGAAAATCGCGCCCAGCGCATCGGCGCCGACGATCGATATCAGCGCCTGCATCGCCTGCATCTGAACGTCCGCGTCCGAATCTTCGATCGCTGCCGTCAGCGCGGTAATTGAACGACGCGCCCGCATAAGCCCGAGATCACGAGCCGCTTGAGCCCGAATCCACCATCGACGATCTGTGAGTCGCGAAATCTCCTCATGAACGAAGCCGAACGAATAGAAGAAATAGACGAGCCTCTCGAATGATTCTCCTGTCAGATCGCGCGCCAATCCGATCAAAACTTCTTTCAGAGCATTGCGATGAAGTTCGCGGATGCGTCTGCCGAGCCGATTGTGCATCCTCTTCGTGGGACTCGCGAGCGTCTCGTAGTATTTGAATCGGCGTCCTGCGGACACGCCAGCGATCCTGTCGGGAAGCGGACCAATGATAAGCTCGGCCGCTCGCATCGAGTAACCGGTCAAGATCTTCCGATGCACCGCCAGTCGCCGAACGTTCAGCGACTTGTTGATGACCAAGATCGTTGCTGCGATGGTCGCGAATGCCGTCGCGGCAACGGCAAGGGATATCATTATGATCAGAACAAGCGGCATAATGGAAGGGTGCTGATTGTCATTCTTTACGCAGGTGCGGGTTCACCGGCACGCCGGGACTATGGGCAAGGAGTCATCTCGTGTACTCCGATGAGCAGGGGCGATCTGAAGGGGGCAATTCTCAGGGGAATCCGCTCAGCGAATTCCCCGTCTCAGAAGAACAGTCTTTACTCTCGCAGCCAGTTCATTCGGGCTGAACGGTTTTGTAATGTAATCGTCCGCGCCCATCGACAGCCCTCTCAGGATTTCATCCTCTTTGCTCTGGGCCGTCACCAACAGCACGGGGATCGATTTCAACTGCTGGTCCTCTTTCAAGGCTGAGAGAACCTCAAATCCGGTCATGAGCGGCATCATGACATCAAGCAGGATGATGTCCGGTTTGAGTTCGCGGCTCTTCTCCAACGCAGAAATCCCGTCTGATACGGAAACCACGGTATATCCGGAATTTCGGAGTTTATATTCGATCAGAGCACGGATGTGTTCCTGATCCTCCGCAACCAACACCGTTTGCCCCATAGAAGCTCAGCCGTACCGTCGGATGTGGAGAGTTGGTCAGTTGACGTGTTTCGCAGTCGGCGAACCCGAATCAACCTCGGCGGCGCCCACGCGATGGGCAAACAAAGCGAAAAGTCCTGTGAAAATCAAATTCACGCGGTGAAGGAGATCGGTGATCCCGTTATGCGCCCAGATTTGCAGAACGACTCTCGTTGTTCTATGACTTCGGATCAATTGCGGTTGTGATGAATGAAGTTAATCCTCGACGAAAGGAACGTCGGATCCAGCGGAGCGTGGAGCTGTCGTACTCCTCTAATTGCTTTTCGTCCATTCTTTTTCTATCTTTTTTCGTCCAAATTGCACGGACCTCGCCACAGATCTCGAATCGATCCTCGTCCGGAATCCCGAAGAAGATCATGCTCCATGCAAACCTTCAGGGGAGACACGCACTTCTGGACATAGGCACCAAGGAGAGGTGCAGGAGTGGTTGTCCGCCTGAGGCGGATCCGCCTTCGGCGGAAACTGGCACACTGGTAGTCAGACTTACGGACAACACCGATGGCTTGCGTGTATGTTCTGTGGAGTAGCAGTTTGCAGAAGCGCTATGTGGGAAGATCCAGTGGTGCGGCTGAAGCGAGGCTGCGGCAACATAATCAGGGACACAACAGATTTACACGCGGTGGGATTCCCTGGATTCTCGTCTATTCAGAGGAAGATCTAGATCACAAGAGTGCCAACACCAGGGAACGGTTTCTGAAAAGCGGCCAAGGAAGAAAGTGGCTTGATCAGCAGCTACCCCGGTTTTCAAGGAAAGCGCATATCACAAATTCGGAGAGGTGCAGGAGTGGTTGTCCGCCTGAGGCGGATCCGCCTTCGGCGGAAACTGGCACACTGGTAGTCAGACTTACGGACAACACCAATGGCTTGCGTGTATGTTCTGTGGAGTAGCAGTTTGCAGAAGCGCTATGTGGGAAGATCCAGCGGTGCGGCTGAAGCGAGGCTGCGGCAACATAATCAGGGACACAACAGATTTACACGCGGTGGGATTCCCTGGATTCTCGTCTATTCAGAGGAAGATCTAGATCACAAGAGTGCCAACACCAGGGAACGGTTCCTGAAAAGCGGCCAAGGAAGAAAGTGGCTTGATCAGCAGTTACCCCGGTTTTCAAGGAAAGCGCATATCACAAATTCGGAGAGGTGCAGGAGTGGTTGAACTGGCACGCCTGGAGAGCGTGTGTGCGGGTAACCGTACCGTGGGTTCGAATCCCACCCTCTCCGCTGAACCAAGATCTCAGCGAGACGTTTTTGCAATGCGCGGCAACCGTGTTGCAGGATTTTTCCGTCAATCGGGGTATCCCTCATGCCACGTCACACGTCCTTCGTAATTGCCATTCTGGTTATTGCTGTCATCTCTGATGTTTTCAGTCAGACGGTATACACAGCCAAGATCGATGGTGCGATCAATCCAGCCGCTGCTGAATTCCTGCACCGGAGCATCGAGAAGGCAACGAAGGCCGAAGCCGAATGTATCATCGTGCATCTGAACACGCCGGGGGGCCTCCTCAAGTCCACTCGTGTGATTGTGGCGGATATTCTCTCCGCCAGGATTCCCGTGATCGTCTATGTTTCGCCCGGCGGTTCTCAGGCGGCATCCGCGGGAGTATTCGTCACACTTGCCGCGCACATCGCCGCCATGGCACCCGGGACAAACATCGGAGCTGCACACCCGGTGTCACTCCAGGGTGGGCAAGATTCGATCATGAACGAAAAGGCCACGAATGACGCGGCCGCGTTCATTCGGACCATCGCGGAGAAACGAAAGCGCAACCTTGGTTGGGCCGAAGAGGCCGTACGAAAAAGCCTGTCGATCACGGAGACGGAGGCGCTCAAGGACAATGTGATTGATTTGATCGCCAAGGATCTCGACGATCTGCTCGCCCAGATCGACGGGAAGAACGTGGAAACGAGCGCAGGGACTGTCACTCTCGAGACGAAGGGAGCGGAAATCACCGCGCTCGAAATGGGTTGGTCCGAAAAAATTCTCGACATTCTCAGCGATCCGAATATCGCCTACATTCTCTTGATGCTCGGCGTCTACGGGCTGTTGTTCGAGCTCTACAACCCGGGTTCCATCCTGCCCGGCGTCGTCGGCGTCATCAGCCTGATCCTGGCGTTCTATTCGCTCCACACGCTTCCCATCAACTACGCCGGACTGGCACTCATTATCTTTTCCATCATCTTATTTATCGCGGAAATCAAAGTGGTGAGCTATGGCTTGCTGACTGTCGGAGGCATCATCTCCTTCGTTCTGGGATCGCTGATGCTCATCCGTTCGGAATCGGGACTTGAATTCATCGAAATTTCCAGCAGCGTGATCATCACGACGGCCGTTCTGACGATCATCTTCTTCCTGTTCATCCTTGGGTTCGGCATCAAAGCGCTTCGCCTCAAACCAACGACGGGGTCCGAGGGAATCGTCGGCGAGAGCGGCATCACGACCACTCAGTTGAATCCAGCCGGCAAAGTGAGGGTCCATGGGGAGATTTGGGATGCCACGTCACTCGCGGGCAAGCTCCCGAAAGGGACACCGATCACGGTCGTCGCAATTGAAGGCTTTGTTCTCAAAGTAGACAAATCAAACAAACATGTAACCTCGAAAGGGTGAGACAATGGCACCTGCCTTTCCGACTGTTTTTGTCATTATCATCGTCTTTGCCGTCATCGTTCTGGCAAATGCAATCCGCGTTCTTCGGGAATATGAACGGGGCGTCGTGTTTCGGCTTGGCAGACTCGTCGGCGTGAAGGGCCCCGGGCTCATCATTCTGATCCCGTTGATCGATAAGATGGTCAAAGTGAGTCTCCGGACCGTTGTGATGGATGTCCCGCCACAGGATATCATCACGAAGGACAACGTATCGCTTAAAGTCAATGCGGTGGTCTATTTCCGCGTTGTCTTTCCGGAAAAAGCAATTGTGGAGGTGGAGAACTTTCTCTTTGCCACCTCGCAGCTCTCACAGACGACCCTTCGCAGCGTTCTGGGCCAATCCGAACTTGACGATCTGCTTTCCGAACGCGAAAAGATCAATCTGCAACTTCAGGAAATCATCGACCATCAGACTGAACCGTGGGGAATCAAGGTTTCCAACGTCGAAGTCAAGCACGTCGATCTTCCGCAGGAAATGCAGCGCGCGATGGCCAAGCAGGCGGAAGCCGAGCGCGAACGCCGTTCCAAGGTCATCGCTGCGGAAGGCGAGTATCAGGCCGCAACCCGACTTGCCGATGCGGCAAAGATCCTGGCCGATCAGCCCAGTGCGCTCACTCTCCGGTATTTGCAGACGCTTCGAGAAATCGCGACCGAGAACAATTCGACGACCATATTCCCCGTGCCGATCGATCTCATCACTCCATTTCTCGAAGGATTATCAAAGAGGAAGTGAGGAACAATGGACGCGCTGCTGTATGGCCATGGCTCCGCACGAAAGGTCGTAGCAGTTCAGCAGCAGGGCGACCAGCACATCAGATTGTATCTCAGAGAAGGCGGGAAGATTTCGACGAGCGACGTCGAATTCTTCCCGTTTCTCTATCTCTCCGACGATTCGCTTCTTTCAGAGTTCAAGCAGAAGTACTGGCTCAAGGAACTCGCCGGCCACAATTTCTTCCGATACCTCACAGCATTCCCTCGCTGGAGCGAATACTGGGACGCCATCAGACTCATTCTTGAGTCGACCCGGAAGCGAACGGGAAGCAGTCCCTCGAGCTACGCGGAGCTGGGCACAATCTACACCCACCCCGACCCGGCGTGGCAGTATCTTGTTCAATCGGGAAACACTCTTTTTCGTGGCCTCGAGGTTGGAGACCTCGCCTGCTTGCATGTCTCCCTCGCGGCCGTCGCGCCCCGCGGTAAATCTCCCATCGCGGCCAAGAGCAGCAATCGGATCGTGGTTATCGACCTTTCCGACGGGAAGGGATGGTCAAAGACTCTCGATGGAAGACGCTTGGGCGAGAAGGAACTCATCAGTGCGTTCCTCGGAATTGTTCGTGAAAGAGATCCCGATCTGATCATCGGCCAGCGGCTCACGTCCGAATCGCTGCCGTATCTCCTGCGGCGCTGCAGTTTGCATCAACTTGAGTGTCCACTGGGACGAGACGGATCGGAACCGCGAGCATCCGCTCCCCGGTTTCCGCGGTCATCGACCGAATTGGAATACCCCCCCTACGACATCGCCGGACGTCACGTGATCGACCTTGAATCCCTCGTGGCGATGTACGATACGCTCCGACGCCACGCGGAAAAGTCTTCGCCGCGGGACTTGCTCGTCTCGTATTTCGGCGAAGAGAAATACCGAAGCTCCTCCGATCAACCCTCCCATCTCCGATCATCGTGGGATGACGATCCTGAGATGGTCCGCAATCAGGCGATCCTCGAACGGGAAGTCACCGAACGGCTTTCCACCGTTCTGCTTCCCGGGGCGATCCTTCTTGCGCGCATCGCGCCGTTTCCACTCGGCTCATTGGTGCGAACAAGTCCGAGCCAGCTAATTGAATCCGTCATTCTCCGTTATTACCTCGACCAACGACACGCGCTCCCCAAAACATCGGACACATCGATAACTCTCCCGGATGAGAGCGAGTTGTTCTATACCGGTCTTTTTTCAAACGTCCTGCAAATCGAATTCCCAGATCTGCATGCGCGGATCATCCAATCGTTGGACCTATCTCCGGAGCGCGATGAGCTGCATGTAGTCCGGACTCTTCTCGATGCGGTTCTCGCTCTGCGGCAGAATCTGACAGAAACGAGAACTGATTCCGCCGAGCGACACTTCGACAGTGAGGTAGGAGGAATGAATACGCTTTTGGCTGGGCTCTACGCTCATCTCACATCGTCGAGAGGGATCCTCAATGACGCCCCGATGAGCAAACGGATCGTCGAGGCAACGACCCAGCTCCGGATCGAGATCCAGCAGATTGCCTCCCTGTTCAACACTGAGCTCGTTCTCCGCGACGGTTCTGCCCACTTTTTCAGTGCCCCGGACAATGTCATCGGTCGGGACGAGCAACTGCAGCTTCTTGAACGCATGTTGGCGTCGCTTCCCTCCGGAGTTGAGCCCATCGTGGGCGGAACGTATCCACGGCTCCTCAGTCTCAAGCGCAAGAACTACGTCACGCTCGACTTGTCGCAACGGATTCAGATTCATGGGCCGTCCATTCTCCCACACGGCATCGAGCTGTACCTTCGTCGGTTTGTCGAGCAGGCGATTGCGAATATCCTGAACGAGAACATCGCCGGACTGCACAACCTCTACCAGGCCTCGGCGCAGTCGATTCTCCAACACCAGTGGACGGTGCGGGATTTTGAACGACGAGAGACGCTTCACCTGTCGCTCGATGAGTACAAGATGGCGGTGGAGAAAGGAGATCGCAAGCCTTCGGCGGCCTACGAAGCACTGTTGCGCGCGGGAACCTATGCAGGGGTGGGAGAAACGGTCGCGTTCTATGTCACTGGATCAGGAACGAACATTCGAATATCCGAGAACGTACGACCATCCGAAGAGTGGGACCCGAATTTTCCAGACGAAAACAGAGACTTCTATCTGATGAGACTGCGGGAATATGCCGCCCGATTCGAAATGCTGTTTTCGGAGGCGAGTTTTCAGAAACTATTTACGCACGATTCACTCTTCGAGTTTGATCCCCGTGACATCGCCATCGTCACACGCCGGGAATCTGCGGCCCGCGAACGATCGGACACGGAGCGCGGAAAGGCCGTGGAGGGAGATTTTCGGATCTGGCTTGACGACAAAGAATGACAAATGCGATCCGTTGGATTCGATTCACATCTCCTGAAGCAGAGGCCGGGATAACACCATCGCATCCGGTGAAATCTGCGCTCCTGCACAAAATCCGTGGATTCTTCGTATTTCCAAGCGTTTGAACGGCTCCCGGTTAACCCCAGCCAGACTTGATTCTTTCTGGGGCGGTTGGTATCTTGGACTCGCAACTAACCGCACCGTTTCTTGTTTCAACAGCGTCGATTGATGCGGCACTCCTACCGAGTGATGATGCAGTTCTCCCATCGGACGTATCCGCTTCCGATTTCTGTATCTCGCACGATACGAGAAGAACATCGGCCTCGCGGTTGATTTCTTCTTGGACTGTCAGAGACAACGTACCGGTGTACATGTTAAACTCAATATGGGAAGTGTCCATATGGAGCAGGGTACAGTCAAATGGTTCAATAATGCGAAGGGCTACGGCTTTATCAAGCGAAGCACCGGCGAAGACGTGTTCGTGCATTATAAGTCCATCGTGGGAGACGGGTACAAGACGCTTAACGAGGGGGACGCGGTGCAGTTTGAAGTGCAGCAAGGCCCCAAGGGCCTTCAGGCAGTTAACGTTTCCAAAACGTGATTGTCGTTCCTTCGGATTCAGCAAAAATCCCGCCTGAACAGACTTCAGCGCGGGATTTTTCTTTCCATGCCAGGTGTTCGGCGCCTCTAGCCCTTCCGGGGGTGTTCCTGAATCCATTTCTTTACGTACTCGATGATCTCGAGGGTCGAGGCTCCCGGTGTGAAGATCTCGCCGACTCCCGATCGCCGGAGCTGGTCGATATCCTTTTCGGGAATGATGCCGCCACCGAACAGCAGAACATCATCGAGTCCCTTCTCCTTCATGAGCGCGAGGACTTTGGGAAAGATGGTGTTGTGTGCCCCGCTCAGGAGGCTGATGCCGATGACATCCACATCCTCCTGGAGAGCCGCCTCCACAATCATCTCCGGAGTCTTCCGCAATCCGGAATAAATTACTTCCATCCCGGCGTCTCTCAGCGCGGCAGCAACGACCTTCGCACCCCGGTCGTGACCATCAAGACCTGCCTTGGCAATCAGCACGCGAATCTTCTGTTCATCTCCCATACAAACCTCTGAGTTCGTTATCGGTGAAGCTCCCGCAGTAGCTTTTCGTACGCGCGATGAAACCGCGAGAGGGGAAAACCAACCACATTGTAGAAACAGCCGTCGACCTTCTCAACGAATACCGCCCCGTAATCATCCTGGATGCCGTACGCCCCTGCCTTGTCCATTGGTGAGCCCGATGCCGCGTAGAGAGCAATCTCCTCCGTCGTCAGCTTCCGGAATTGAACCTTCGTCCGTGCGACCTCAGACGTCTTCTTCTTCGTCTCCACGTCGACGAGCACGATCGCTGTGTACACGATATGCGTCCGACCGCTCAACTTCCGCAACATCGCCCGTGCTTCCCGTTTCGTCTCCGGCTTACCGAGGACTTCCCTTCCGACAACGACAATCGTATCAGCTCCGACCACGATGCCTCGCCGAAATCGTCCTGCAACGTCCATTGCCTTCTCCTCCGCGATGCGCAGTGCACCGCTCCGCGGGGATTCGTGATCGTGAAATCGTTCATCGACGGTGCTGGGTCGCACGAGAAAATTCAATCCGATTTGCTTGAGCAGCAATCGGCGACGCGGTGAGCGCGATGCGAGTATGAGTGGTCTTCGGTTTGCTTTCGGCATACAACAAAAAAAGCGACATTATTCATATCGCTTTCGGTCGTGAAACATCATTGTGCCGGAGAACTATCGGAACATCGACTTGATGCTTCCCCAGGTCCGCCGCGCGGTCGAACTCAGGCCATACAACACACTCGTTTGCCGTTCTTCAGAAATCACTCCTCCGGACCCTATCACTCGAACCACGTATTGGAAGACCCTCCCGTTCGACTTGAACACCGACCTGTCGATGTATTCGTAGGTCGAGTTGCTCCCTTTTCGTGCTACCTCTCCGACCACGGTGAAATCACCGTGCGTCGCTTCGCGACGGAGGACCTGAAACTTGTCGACTCCGGTCTCATCAAGCGTATACCAGCGCAAGACGATGTAACTTTCACGAGGCTCGGCAGCGATCGCTCCGTTAATCACCTGCGCAACGCTCACGTGAACCGCGAGCACGGCAACGACGAGAGCGAGCATGGAAAGAAGGCGCATGTTCATACGAGTCAAATATAGAACTTCCTTCAGTAAGGCACAAGTCTTTTTTTTCTTCGTCACACAATTGCCGCGGAGCGCAACGGCCTGGGATGCTTTATTCCGGAGCTTTCCCTTTTGCTCCGAAGATGCGATCTGAGAGCTCGGAAATCAGCAACCCCGATACGATCAGGAAGCCCCCGATGATCCCGAGATTTCCGATCGTTTCGCCAAGTGCGAAATAGGCCACTGCGGCCGCCACAACCGGTTCAAGTGAAAAAATCACTGCGGCCCGTGTCGGTGTGGTGTCCTTCTGATATCGGGTTTGCAGCGTCAACGTCAGAATTGTCGCGAGAATCGCAAGATATGCCAGCCCAATGAGCAAATCTCCGGTCAGGACAAACGTGGGAACCTCGAAGAAAGGAGATGCAATTGTCGACAGCAATGCGGTCAGCACAAATTGCATGAATGCCAGCTGCCAGAAGCTTGATTCCTTCGAGAAGAGGTCCAGGTAGACAATATACAAACCGAACACTGCGGCGCAGATCAGCGTGAGGCCGTCACCGATGTTGAAGGAAGACCCTCCCGGACTGGTCAGAAGATAGAGTCCGACGACAACCAGGATAATGCCGAGAATATTACCGGTTTTGGGCGGCCGCCGTTCGATGAGAATCTGGAAGAGCGGGGTGAAGATGACGAGAAGACCCGTGATGAATCCCGATTTCGAGGCCGTCGTATACTGCAAGCCGATCGTTTGCGTCGCGAACCCAACCCAGAGGAGAAACCCCAGAATGCTCCCGTGGAGAATCGCCTTCGATGTGATTTTCTTGAGATGACGGAAGGCGAATAGCAGGAAGAGTACCGAGGCGATGCCGAACCGCACAGCGATGAACATCAGCGGAGACGCATCATCCAGACCTTGCTTGACGATGACAAACGTCCCGCCCCAGATGAACGTGCAGACAAACAGATAGAATTCAGCGACAGTTCTTTTCGTCATGCGTACGTGATCACCATCTCGGTCGGAATGCCATATGTGGAAAACCGCGATACCAACAACATTGCCATCGAAGCTGCGAACGATCTGATACGCTAGATAGACGGGTACGAATCAAACAGTCTTCCCCACTGACTCTCTTTTGTCCAGCGCCGGAAGATTCGTCTATCCTTGAGGGGCCATCGGTAGTAGTCGTGATAGAATTCAGAGCCGAACACAAAAAGATGGACGAGAGGCGTGCGGAAAAAGAGATGTTGGAGATGTTTCAGGGGACCGTACCAGAGAATGTCGCCGATCCGGCTGGCGCTGTTGTCGCCCACGCTGAAGCGCCAATTGGTGGTGCTGACATCGATCCCGCGGACTTCGATTGATCGCGGATCCCCGCATCCCAATCCACGCGCGTGTGCCAGGGCAATGTATCCAATCGACATCGGATCGAAACCCATAAGCTTCGCCGCCACGGCGTCGATGGCCACCTGGTCTGCGCCGGCGAGAATGACATTCTTCGTTTCGGGGTACATGGTGCGCGGACCCGGTCCGTTACCCGCCGTTGTCCCGTCCATCACGGCAAAGATACCGGAATGGATTTCTCTCTGGATCAGCAACAGATCGACCAGCGTCTCATGAATCCACGTGTGCGTATAGTGACGATGGATGTTCAGCAATCCCCCGAATGCGTTCTTCATCGCCCCTGTTGTCGTCGTGTAGATATGGCATTTCACCGTTGGGAGATGAACGATGTTCTTCCCGAGGAAGAATTCAGGGAGATAGATCCCTTCAGGATAGATCTGATCGAGAACGAGAAGGGAGTGCCTGGGGGAATATGGAATCCACCGAATGTCCTCCGGCTTGAAATTGAACAACACCGGAACGTCATACCTCGCAAAGATCGGGCGGTATTTGTTGAGATCCTCGCCCTTGAAGGCATCCGTCACCACAGTTTGATTCTGAACGCAGACGAGGTCACGGTGGCCGTACGTCCGCAGTCCAAGGATCGTTCCTTCAAGTTGCCACGGGGTTGTATTCGCGCCGGGAAAAGGAAAGTGCCACGAGATGTTATCCTTCAGGATTGTGGGCTTCCCGGGGGTGAGCGCCTGTTCAACACCTGCCATCTCCATGGCTTTTTGAATATCGTCCAGGATTGTCTCGGGACGTGTTTCAACGACTGCCACGATCGGTTTCGGTGCGGCGATGTCTCGAATGCGTGTCGGCGATTTTGGTTCAGGATATTTCATTCTGTGATCAACCCTCAGAATACGCGACGCGAATAGATGATCGCAATGCACGAAAGAAACCAAAGAGCGATGTTCACGATCATCACGGGATCGGTCAACAACAGATAAGTCGGATTGTCCTCCGTACTCCGCTTTCTGAGGAGATGCATGTAGCGAAAGATCCCGAAGAGCACGAAGACGGTGGTGAAGATCAGATTCTCCGTTCCGAACATCGAAACGGTTCGTTCCGCGACGGTGTAGAGTGCGTACGAAATCGCCATTCCAGCCGCGGAGATGGTGATGATCTGATCCAGATAAGGGAGTTCGTATTCCCGGAGAACTATGCGGCCGGAAAACTCGACGGAATTCTGTACCAGCATCAATTCCCCCCGGCGTTTGGAAACCGCAAGGAAGAGTGATACGAAGAGCGTACAGAGGATGAGCCAGTGCGAGACCTCGACGTGGATCGCCAATGCTCCTGCGAGAACGCGCAGCATAAACCCCGCCGCTACGATGAAGACATCGACGAGAAGAATATGCTTCAGCCAGAACGTATAGAGGATGTTGACGAAGAAATAGAGAGCAACAACGATCTGAAATTCCGGACGCATATTCCGAGCCAGGAGAAGCACGACGACCGTGAGGAGGATGGCAAAGATCGCCGCCTGTCGAGGTGAAACGGCGTCCGACGCGACGGGGCGGCGGCTCTTGACCGGGTGCGCCCGGTCGAGATCCCGGTCGGCAATGTCATTGACGGTGTAGACGACGCTGGAAACAAGGCAGAACACGACGAAGGCTATGATAGATGCGCTCACGTATTCGCCGTCAAAGAGGTGCTGCGAAAAGACGAGCGGGGCGAAGAGGAATACGTTCTTCACCCAATGATGTGGTCGAGCAAGGACGACGAACGATTTCATCGGTAGTCCCCGTTTCAATCAGCGGGATCGGCTAGAACACCGCCGGTTCTTCGTAAACTCCATAGACTTCGGCCAGCGCGTGGCACATCTCCCCCAGCGTGACGTAGGCGCGGGTGCATGCAAGCAGGGAGGGGATCACGTTCGTGCCGTCAGCGGCAGCGATTTTCAACGCATTGATCTTCGCGTTTACATCTTCCCGATTTCGGCTATGCCGGACTTCGGCCAGCCGCTGTTTCTGCTTCTTTTCGACCTCCGGGGATATTTCGAGAATCGGGATCTCGATCTTCTCATCTTCCTGAACAAAATCATTCACGCCGACGATGATCTTTTCTTTTCGGTCGAGTTCACGTTGATACCGGTACGCGGCGTCCGCAATCTCCCTCTGCGGGAAACCTGCTTCGATGGCCGGAATCATTCCCCCAAGCGCCTCAATCCGTTCGAAATAGGTCTCTGCCTCCGACTCCAACCGATTGGTGAGGGTTTCAAGGTAGTAACTGCCCGCAAGCGGATCGATCGTATTGGTCACCCCTGTTTCATGCGCAATGATTTGCTGGGTACGCAGGGCAATGCGCACGGCTTTTTCCGACGGCAACGCCAGCGTTTCATCCATCGAGTTCGTGTGAAGGGATTGCGTGCCGCCGAGAACGCCCGACAAGGCCTCGAAGGCCGTTCGGACGATGTTGTTTTCGGGCTGCTGAGCCGTCAGCGAGCAACCTGCCGTCTGCGTGTGAAACCGAAGCATCCAGGACCGCGGGTTTTTGGCGCCGTACTTCTCTCTGAGTTTCCGTGCCCAGATTCGTCGGGCTGCCCGGTACTTCGCGATCTCCTCAAAGAAATCCATATGCGCATTGAAGAAGAACGATATGCGTGGGACAAACTCATCAACGTCCAATCCCCTTTCAATGCCGGCCTCCACGTATGCGAATCCATCGGCGAGAGTGAACGCGAGTTCCTGCGCCGCGGTCGAGCCGGCCTCCCGGATGTGATAGCCGCTCACGGAAATCGGATTCCACTGCGGGACTTCCCTGTTCATGTATTCAAACATGTCGATGATAAGCTTCATCGAAGGTACGGGGGGATAGATCCACTCCTTTTGCGCAATGTATTCTTTGAGGATGTCGGCCTGGATTGTGCCTCGCAGCCGCGTGAAGTCGACACCCTGCTTCTCGGCCACGGCGAGATAAAAGCACATGACCATGAGTGCAGGAGCGTTGATTGTCATCGAGGTCGATATCTCTCCAAGATTGATCTCTCGAAAGAGAATCTCCATATCCGCAAGGGAACTGACAGCCACGCCACAGATCCCGACTTCTCCGACCGAAAGCGGATCGTCCGCGTCGCGGCCCATCAGCGTCGGAAGATCGAATGCGACGGAGAGTCCTGTTTGTCCGTGATCAAGGAGATAGTGATACCTCTTGTTTGTATCCTCCGGCGTCCCGAATCCTGCAAACTGCCTCATTGTCCACAAACGTCCACGGTACATCGTCGGGTGGATGCCGCGTGCATACGGGAATTCTCCCGGGTACCCGATATCACGAACGAAATCGAGATGCGCAATATCATCGGGTGTGTACAGCATCTCTACCGGCGCGCCGCTCACGGTCGTAAAGACCGCTTCACGCATCCGGCCCGCCGAGCGAACATTGTGTTCCCACTTCTTCTTCTCGGTGTTCATTCTTTTCTCGTCGTAGATCATGATCGCTCCCTCACCTGTTGCATGCTACGTTCGTCCAAAGCGTTTATCCAATTCTTCTATGGAAAGTCTGATCACCACCGGTCGCCCGTGCGGACAGACATAGGGCATCGACGTCGCGAAGAGCTGATCGACCAGATGGACCATCTCCTCCGGCTTCAGCCTGTCGCCTGCCTTGATCGCCGCCTTGCACGCAAATGATTTCGCTAAACGATCCCTCACGTCGAGCTTCACTTCCTGTTCGATGTGGCGGTATTCATCGAGAACATCCTGAAGAATTCGTCTTTCGTTTCCGACACGCACGTCAACGGGGATTCCTTCGATGACAATCGTATTCTTCCCGAACAGCTTCAAGCCGAACCCGAGTCCCTGGAGATGCGGCTGCAACTCTTCAACCAGGGCATAGTCCGATGCCGTCAGCTCGACAGTCTGTGGAAACAGAAGCTGTTGGGTGGATGGGAGATTGTTTTCGAATCCCGCGACCGCTTTCTCATACAAGATGCGCTCATGCGCGACATGTTGATCGATGATGATGATGCCCGTCCTGACCTGCGACAGGATATACTTGTTATGGAGTTGCCAGATCGGACGCGTTTCACGGTGTCCATCATCCAGCTCGTCGATTCTGCCGGCGTGCGCGTAGAGGCGATCTGCGGCCTCTTTTCGCAACCCGAAAGAGTTGATGGCAACACCCTCGGGGTCCCCTTCTTGAAACAGGGCATCGAGACGAGTTGCGCGTGCGTGCTCCCCACGACCGAACGATCTTGCAGATCCAGGGAAGGCCGATGCGCCGCGCGGGTCCTCTCCGGGAGTGTTCAACCTGCTGACGGAAACCGGCATTCGGGTCTCCTTCTCGAGGTCGACGCTCTGCGGAAGATCGTGCGCGCCCAGCGCGTGGCGGACCGCTGAGAGCACGGCACGATAGACATTCGATTCATTCTCAAACTTCACCTCCATCTTCGACGGATGGACGTTGACATCGACGTGTCGGGGATCAATGGTCAGGTTGAGGAGGAAAAACGGAAAAGACCCTTTCTCCAGAAGATGTTCATAGGCGTGATAGACGGCGTGATTGAGTGCCTTGCTGACGATGAACCGCCTATTCAAGTACAGATACTGTTCCGCCCTGCTCTTCCGGAAAAAGGTTGGGCGACCGACGAATCCGGAAATCCGCAGATACGGCGTCGACTCCGCCACCGGGATCAACTGATCGAATTGGGGGTCTCCAAGAATCGCCCGCAGGCGCTGTTCCTCGCTGCCAAATGAGAGATTGTAGATCTCCGTGTCGTCATGGTAATAGCGAAAAGCGATTTCGGGATAGGCAAGCGCCACGCGTGTGACCGTCTCGGTTATGTTCCGAAGCTCCGTTGCGTTGGTCTTGAGGAACTGCCGACGCGCCGGGGTATTGAAGAACAGATTGCGCGCGGCCATAGAGGTTCCGATTGGGCCGGCGACCCGGGACTCCTCGATGAGTTTGCTCCCTTCGATCCGGAGAGACACCGCCGTCTCATCAGACTTCGTCCGCGTCTTGATCTCCACCTGGGCAACTGCGGCAATCGAAGCGAGCGCTTCGCCTCGGAATCCGAGTGTGCGGATATTTTCCAAATCCTCAGCGGCGACGATCTTGCTGGTCGAATGTCTCTGAAAACAGAGCAGCGCGTCGTCGCGAAGCATCCCCTCACCATCATCGACGACCTGGATGAGAGACCTCCCTGCCTCCTTCGCCACAACGGTGACGCTGCGTGCTCCGGCATCTACTGCATTTTCCAGCAGTTCCTTGACGGCCGATGCCGGACGCTGGATGACTTCGCCGGCGGCGATCTTGTTCGCGATATCCTGGTCGAGTATGCAGATCTTGGTGGACATATCAGCGGATGATGCCGCTCACGTAGAGGTAGAAATAGATGATAAGTGCAAAGACGGCGACCCAGAGAAAGATCGGCTTTCGCTTCTTTCGCGCGCGACGCATTTCTCTTTGCATCCTCTCGCGAAACTTCTCGCCCGGATCGCGTTCCGGCTGATAGAAGCGCGGCTCATAATCAAACCGCCGGTATTTGGGTCTCCTGAAAAACATCCTAAGCACTTCTCCTCACCGCCCCGGTTCCCGGGTGATCGGGAAGGACCAACTTTCCATTTTCGATGGTGACTCCCGCGAAGGGATCATTCGAGGTGAGGACGTTCCCATCCAGGTCCGCATAGTCGATCAAGGGTGAAAGATGGGCCGCGGCGGATATTGCCACCGAGGTCTCGATCATGCAGCCCATCATAATTTTCAGTCCGCACGCCCGGGCGGTCGAGATCATGCGATGCGCTTCCCGCAAGCCGGTGCATTTCATCAGCTTGATATTGATTCCGTCGAATACGCCCTGCAGTTTCGGGACATCACACAGTCGGATGGAATTCTCGTCGGCAATCAATGGGAGAGCGACTCGTTCCCTCACCCATGCCGTGCCCGCAAGGTCGGACGCAGGCATCGGTTGTTCGACAAATTCGACTCCCTCCTGTTCAAGCCATTTGATCTTCTCGACCGCGATCTCCTTGTTCCTCCAACCCTCGTTGGCATCGACCCGCAGTGTTTTCTTCGTCACTCCGCGGATCGTCTTCATGATTTCCTCATCATTATCCAAGCCCAGCTTAATTTTGAGGATTGGATATTCCTCCGCCTCCCTGACTTTTTGCTCGATCACTTCGGCCCGGTCGATGCCGATTGTAAATGATGTCAGCGGAGCTCTTGCTTTGTCGAGTCCCCAATACTGATAGAGGGGGATGTTCAGCTTCTTGCCGATCCAATCATGCAGGGCGATATCAACAGAAGCCTTTGCAGCGGAATTCCCCTCTTCCAGTTGATCGACATAATTCAGGATCGCCTCGAGCTGAAAGGGATCGCGAAATTGTCCAAGTTCGAGCCGGGAGAGGAACGCGTGAATCGATTCGACCGATTCCCCGTACCGTCTGGAGGGTGACGCTTCTCCAAAACCGACGATCCCATCGTGCGCGAGTTCGACAATCACCACTGTCTCCATCTCCCTCGAGCTTCGCGCAATGGTAAACGTATGCTTGAGTTTCAGATCATAAGTTGTGGACGATAGTTTCATAGATGTCTCGCAGCTTCAAGACAAAGAACTCGATCGCCCGTCGAACATCGCATCGACATAGGCGCGAGCATCGAATGGTTGCAGATCATCGATCTTTTCCCCGACGCCGACATATTTCACGGGGACCTTGAGTTCCCGGGCAATGGCGAGCACGATTCCCCCTTTTGCCGTCCCGTCGAGCTTGGTGAGCACGATGCCGGTCAGGCCGATTGCGTCGGCGAATTGCCGTACTTGCTGAAGCCCGTTCTGACCCGTTGTGGCGTCGAGTACAAGAAGCGTTTCATGTGGTGCGCCCGGCGTTTGCTTCTCCAGCACGCGCTTGATCTTTTTGAGCTCTTCCATCAGATTTGTCTTCGTGTGCAGTCGCCCTGCCGTGTCGATGATCACAACATCGAGATTCCGTGCCTTGGCCGACGCGACAGTATCGAATGCGACGGCCGCCGGATCGGCTCCCCGCCTTTGCTGCACAATGTCTACGTGCGCCTTACGGGCCCAGACCTCGAGCTGTTCGTTCGCTGCCGCTCGAAACGTGTCGGCGGCTCCAATCAGCACGCGCAATCCCTCCTCACGGAAGTGGTTTGCCATTTTGCCAATCGTGGTTGTCTTCCCAACACCATTCACCCCCACGATCATCACGACAAAGGGGCGCTGACCCTCATTCACGATCACGCCTCCCCGATCCTGAGGACTCTCTCCTCGCAGAACGTTTGCGATCTCATCTCGAAGCAGGTTTGTGAGTTCAGTGGGAGAGGTGTATTTCTCTTCTTTCACGCGTCGTTGAATGCGCTCGATAATAACCCCCGTCGCTTCCACACCGACGTCGCTCCCGATCAAAACTTCCTCAAGATCGTCGATCATTTCCTGGTCGATCGTACTTTTCGCCGTCACGATGCGTTGTACTTTTCCGACAAAGGAATCGCGTGTCTTCGTCAGACCCGACCTGAACTTTTCAAACACATTTCCAAAACCCATGCACTCTCCTACGCGGTTCTTCCAACGCTCAACCGCTTCGCATACACGCCGAGGGAAAGGATCATAAGACCAGCGCTGACCCACAGGAGCACGCTCTCGACGATCTCGAGAGACGGAAGTCCGAGGGTGGCAATCACAAGCAACAATGCAATCACGTTCACCGTGATCTTCCCCAGCATATTCGATTGCGCGACAATCTTCTTCTTCCGGCGAATGTACAGACCACCGACCACAATCAGAGCATCCCGGACTACAACGGCGGCCACAAACCAGAGCGGAATCTCCTCGAGCACGACCAGGAAGAGTGCGAGAGCCCCAACGGCAATCTTGTCGGCCAACGGATCGAGGATCTTTCCGAGATCGGAGACCTGATGCATCCTTCTGGCCAGGTAGCCATCCAGGAAATCGGTTCCGACGCCGATGATGATGATCACGACGGCCCACAGCCGTCCTTGCGTTCCGCCTTCAAACAGAAGCCATCCCACCGGAATCGTGAGGAGAATCCGACTTGCGCTGATATAGGTTGCGAGGGTCCAGCCGGACTTCGCATTCATTCGTCGTGCGCGTCTTTTGAGACTTCTCGGTCAATGGGAACGGGATATTGACCGCTGAAGCAGGCCGTGCAATAATTGCTTCCGCTTTCATGCGGGACGGATTCCAGGAGCTTGTCGAGCGAGAGATACGCGAGGCTGTCGACGCCCAGCTCCTGTCGAATCGCCTCGATGTCCTGATCGAGTCGGTTGGCGATGAGCTCCTCGCGACTGGGAAAATCCATTCCATAGTGACAGGGAAACTTGATTGGTGGCGAGGAGACGCGAAAGTGGATTTCTCGCGGTTCAGCCTCGCGAATGAGCTTGACGAGCTGCTTCGATGTCGTCCCTCTCACAATGGAGTCATCAACGATCACCACGACCCGATCCTTCAGAACACCTTTCACCGTATTGAACTTGGTCTTTACCTTGAGTTCGCGATCGTGCTGGATCGGCTGAATAAATGTGCGGCCGACGTAGTGGCTTCGAATCAGTCCGATCTCCAATCGACTCTTCACATTCTTTTTGACGTTCTGGCTCACGAATCCCAGCGTCGCCGTGTTGCTCGAGTCGGGCACGCTGATCACGATAACCGGATCGTCCGGACTCTCCGGCACGATCGGCGATTCCTCGGCCAGAAGCTTTCCAAGTTTTCTTCTCACTCGATCCACGCTTTCGCCGAAGATCCGGCTGTCCGGTCGGGAGAAATAGACATATTCGAAGATACATTGATGACAGCCGCTCTTCGAAGCGGAGATTCGGAGTGAGCGAGGAGCATTCTGGACGATGGCTTCCTGATCGACAATCAAGAGCTCTCCTGGCTCGACATCTCGAACAAACTCTGCCCCAATGATGTCAAACGCACATGTTTCCGAAGCGACAACGAATGATCCGTCGAGCCTTCCAAGCGACAGCGGTCGGAATCCATGCGGATCCCGTGCTGCGATCAGGCTTGTATCAGTGAGGATAACAAGCGAGTAGGCTCCTGTCACGGCCTCCAGCGCCTCTTTGATCTGGAGAACCTGGTCTTGTTGCTGACTTCGAGCCGTAAGATGGAGAATGATTTCGCTATCGGAGGTCGATTGGAAGATTGTGCCGGCACTTTCGAGCCGCTCACGCAAGGTGTGAAAATTCGTGAGGTTGCCGTTGTGGGCAAGGGCGAGATTGCCCCCCTTGTAGTTCACCATGAACGGCTGAATGTTCGCCTTATTGCCGGTCGATCCGGTGGTGGAATAGCGATTGTGGCCGATCGCCCCCGTTCCATTCAGCACCGTCTTCAGCGTTTCGTCGTCCTTGAAAATGTCTGAGACGAGACCGATTCCCTTAACGACGTTGAACTTCCCTTTCTTGCCGCTGCGATTGAATTCACTCGAAACGATCCCCGACGCTTCCTGACCTCGGTGCTGGAGGGCGTGCAGGCCATAATACGTCATCACCGAGGCCTCGGGATGGCCAAAGATTCCGAAGATTCCGCAATTGCATCTGGGCTTGTCTGAGTCGAGCGTGAGCATTTCGCGATCTGAACAGTTGATCTGACGTCGAAATTACCAAAATTTTCCGGGGCAAACAAGGAACCGCAACGCACGGCGACAAAACGAAAATGGAGAGTCAGGTTCTGCACTCTCCATTTGCATGCACAACGTTCTACTCGTTCCGCGATCCATCAATCGGTTCCCCTTCCTTTCAGGATATCGCTGAGGGTCGAAGCAAAGAAATCGCAGTGATCCCGTGTCACTGTATAGGGAGGAAGCAGTCGGATCACTGTGGTGTTCGTACAGTTGGCGAGGATGCCGCGTGTCAGCAGCTCATCCACGACTGGCTGGGCGTCGCTCGTCAGTTCGACCCCGATCATGCAGCCAAGCCCGCGCACCACTTTGATCGAGCGTGGGAACATCTCTTTCATCGCATTGAGGGACGAAACGAGATAATCGCCGATCGCTGCCGCCTGCGTCACGAGTCCATCGCCGAGGATGGTATCGATGACAGCGCATCCGGCTGCACACGAGACGGGGTTACCTCCAAACGTGCTCCCGTGGACGCCATAGGTAAACGTCTCCGCCACCCGATGATTGCCGAGAAAAGCTCCGAGTGGAAGCCCGCCACCGATGGCTTTGGCGAGAATTACGACATCAGGCCGGATCCCGAAATGTTCGCACGCAAGAAAGCGACCGGTCCTTCCAATGCCCGTTTGAATTTCGTCAGCGATCAGAAGTAACCCAAATTCTTTTTGGAGGGTGACGAGTTCGTGAGCGAATTCCGATGTGATCGGATGCACTCCACCTTCCCCCTGAATCGGCTCAAAGACAATCCCCAGAGTGCTCGCATCGATGTGCGATCTCAATCCCGTCACATCATTGAATTGTACATGGATGATGTTCGGAAGAAAGGGCTCGTATCCCTCGCGGTACTTTGCGCGCTCGGTGAGGGAGAGAGAGCCCATGGTCCGTCCGTGAAACGAGTTTGAAAGTCCCACCAGTACTTTCTTTCCGCCGTTCTTTCCCCATTTCCGGGCGAGTTTGATCGCCCCTTCCATCGCTTCAGTACCGCTGTTCGTGAAGAAGACGCGGCTCATCCCAGTCGCGTCAATCAATTTCTTCGCCAATTTGACCTGGGATTCCTGGACGAAGAAATTCGAGAGGTGCATGTATCTTTCAACCTGATCGTGCACTACCCGGTTGATCGCCGGGACATTGTACCCCAGCGCGTTCACGGCGAGTCCTCCAAAGAGGTCGAGATACTGTTTTCCCCCCCGATCGTAGAGCATACAGCCTTCGCCGCGGACTATATCAATCCCAAGCCGTTTGTATGTGCGGAAGAACAATTGCTCTTCCTGAATAAACAGATCGTGCATTAGGGTTTCTTCCCGGTAGTCATGAGGATGAGGATCTTGTGAAGATGCCTGACGGTTCTTTTGAGGTCACGTCGGGTGCCGTTGTTCTCGATGACGACATCCGCCAGTTTCTTTTTTTTCTCCGCCGGCCACTGTGCGCGCTGTCTTCGGATGATGTCTTTTGCGGAGAACCCGCGACGGCTCGCTGCCCGTTCTTTTCTTTTCCGAAGAGCTGTGTGCACAACGATCACAACGTCAAGGTTCGCGTCCAATCCCCCCTCATAGATGAGCGCTGCCTCGACGATGGCCAGTGGTTCACCGTTCCGTTCGAGTCGCCGGAGTTGCTTGAGAATCTTGCTCGCGGCCTTCGGGTGGACAACAGCGTTGACTTTGCGAACGAGCATCGGATTGGCGAAGATTGCGTCCGCAACGATCTTTCGGTTTAATCTCCCGTCAGCGGTGTATGCGTCGCGGCCAAGGATTCGCCGGAGCTTCGTCCGGATCTGCGGATCCGTTTCGGAAAGGGACTTCGCGATTTTGTCGGCAGAGAGAACCGGAACCCCGAGCTCTTCGAAGAAACGGCATACGGTGGTCTTTCCACTGCCGATTCCACCGGTAACACCGATTCGGAGCATGGGGTTCTTCCTCGACGCGACGGACCATCAACGTGTGGGCAGGTCTCTACAGCAGGGCGATCTACTTTGCGATCGCGACAGATCGGAACTCGCGAATCACCGTCACCTTGATCTGTCCGGGATACTCCATTTCGTGCTGGATCTTGGCAGCGATATCTTGCGAGAGTTGATCCGCCGCGGCGTCATCGACCAGCTCATGATTCACGATCACGCGAACCTCGCGGCCTGCTTGAATCGCATAGCTGTTGACGACGCCATTGAACGACTTGGCCACTCCCTCAAGTTTTTCGAGTCGCTTGACATAGCCTTCGACCGACTCGCGCCTTGCGCCTGGTCGCGCGCCGCTAATCGCATCGGCGGCCTGCAGGAGACTCGCGATGGGATGTTCCATCGGGATATCTTCGTGATGCGAACCGACCGCGTTGCAGACGATGGGATGCTCGTTGCATTTCTTGCACAGCTCGTAGCCGATGAGGGCATGGGGACCTTCGACGGTTTTTTCGACGGTCTTCCCGATATCATGCAATAGTCCTGCGCGCTTCGCGAGGATGGGATCCAAACGCAATTCCGCCGCCATCAATCCCATGAGGAACGAAACCTCGATACTGTGCTGCAGCAGGTTCTGACCGTAGCTCGATCGATATTTCATTCGGCCGATGTGCCGGACGACTTCCTGATGCGCACCGTGGAGTCCAACTTCGAGAAGGGTGTTCTCGCCGATCCGCACCACTTCTTCTTCCAGTTCGTTCCGGACTTTTGTGACCACTTCTTCGATGCGTGCCGGATGAATGCGTCCATCTGCAATGAGTCGTTCAAGAGCGACACGAGCCACTTCCCGCCGGAACGGATCGAATCCTGAGAGGATGACTGCTTCGGGGGTATCATCGACGATTACATCGACGCCTGTGGCTGCTTCAAATGCGCGGATGTTTCTTCCTTCGCGGCCGATGATCCTCCCCTTCATCTCATCCCCCTCGAGATTCAGCACGCTGACGGTTGTCTCGACGGTATGGTCAGCCGCCGTCCGTTGGATGGCCTGGATCACGATCTTCTGTGCCTCGCGGCGGCATTCTTCCCTTCCCCTGTCCCGAACCTCCTTGAGACTTTGGGCCGCCTCACTCTTCGCCGCCTCGATCAGGTTGTCGTGCAGGTATCGCTTGGCTTCGTCGCGCGTAAGTCCGGATACTCGCTCAAGACGAACGTTTTGCTCCTCGATGAGTCGCGAGAGTTCCTGCGTCCGCTCGTCCATCCGCTTCTGACGCTCACGTAGCTCTTCCTCGAGCGATTGCACATTGCGCTCTTTCTTGCCCAGAAGGTCGAGCTTCTTGTCGATGTTCTCCTCCCGGCTCAGCAGTTGTTTTTCAAACGACTGCAGCTTGCTCCGCTTGGATTGAATGTCGCTGTCGAATTCCTTTTTCTTTTTGTACCATTCATCCTTCACTTCGAGCAGTTTTTCACGCTTGAGGGCATTCGCGTCTCGTTCGGAGTCTTCGAGGATCCGTTTTGCGCGCTCCTCAGCTCCTGCGATTTTGTTCTTCCCCAGCCAGACGTTGAGATACCAGCCCGCGGCAAATCCGAGGCCGATGATCCCGACGATAGCCGGAATGATTGTTGCCAGTTCATTCATAGTCTTCTTGCCTTCCCCACAAAAAAAACCGCACGCGCCTACCCCCTATCAACGATGTATTAGAAGAACCTCTGTTCTAACACGGTGGGTGCCTGCCCAAGCATTTCACACTTCCACCAGCCTCGCTCTTCCTGATGGATCAGGAGTCATCGCGCAAGCCCCGTGCGAAGACGGTCATGGCCTGTGCTCCACGCTTGCGAGTCAAGCTCCCTATTAAAGCAACTTGTCAGGTTCTTTAATAAGTTATTGATAGCGGCAAACGGTGCGGCTTATACGAATTTCGCCTGTCACCAAACAAAGAACACCGAAGATGCTACGAGGGTTCTGACTCGGCACTATCGTCGAGGCAATTGTCGAGATAGTTCGAGAGCTTCGTAAGCTCAGAATGCAAGTGTTCAGAAACCTGTTGCTGATTCTCTCGTTCCCGCATCAAATCCTCAGAAATATTCAATGCGGCGAGAACGGCCACGGTCAGCGGTGGTTGCTCAGGAATCTTCTCATGAATCTTGCCGAGCATGGCATCGACATGCGACGCGATCTTCTTCGTCTGGCTCTCATCCTCTCCCTTCAGAGGGTATTCCGAGCCGAAGATCTTGACCTTGATGCTCTTCCCGTTCATCTTCGCTTTCGTCGTCAATGAGAGTCTCGTTGCCTAGAACTGTGAAGCTCAAAGAAACTGCCTGCGTAACACACAGATCAGAGTCGAGAATTCAGCTTTCCAATCAGCTCCTTGATTCTTAGGACAAACGCCTCCTTTTCCTCCTTGGTGACAAAGCCGCTTCCGTTCGATTGTTCTTGTTGAAGCCGTGCGCGCGTTCGTTCAAGTTCGGCCTTGAGTGATTCGAGTTCGCGCGTGATAGTCGCCTGATTGCCCTCGTACTGCTGGATCTTTGATTTCAGACCCCGGTTCTCCTGCTTCAATCGGAGAACGAGATCCGAGACCCTGCGTACTTTTTCCCACAAATGCGCGAGCGAAGATTCAACAATTTCCTTGTTGATCCCTGTTCTGACCTCCGGTTCCACAGGCGCATCAGCCACGCGTGTGCTCCTTCAGGGTTGTCATGCGTCGCGTTCACCCCGCTCACGAACGGAGCGTTGCCCCGAGCTCAGTGCCGAGTGTACCGACGATTCGTTGAACCAGCCCGTTGACTTCAGCATCCGTGAGAGTCTTCTCGGTAGGTTGGAACGTGACGGTGCACGCCATGCTCTTCAGCCCGGTACCCAGGTTCTCCCCGACAAAAACATCGAAAAGCACAACGTCGCGCAACATGGGCCCTCCCGCACCTCGGATCACGCGCTCAAGATCACCAAACGGAAGCTCCATTGGAACCACGAACGCGAGGTCGCGCACGACCGCCGGATATCGAGGAAGTGGAGAGACCTTGTGGCCTCTCTGCCGAAGCTCGGACATTTTGTCCAGCTTCAACTCGCAAATGAAGACATCCTGACCGATGTCGAATTCGGTGAGGAGTTCCTTCCTGATCTTACCAAGAAAACCCACGTAAGTGTCTTGAATTTCAACGTCTATGTTGTCGACACTTAAAGGTTTGTGGCTATCATAACAAATAAAGCGGTGTTTGTCAAGGAAAAACTTGGTAAGGAATGATTCCACTTCTCCCTTTAGATCGAAGATGTCCACGTCGCGGACTTCGATACCGTACTGCTGCGGCAACACTTTTCCGGTGACAACGATCAACAGTCTGTGCTCCTCGCGATGGCCCGGCACAGGAGTCGCCTCGCCTTCTTTGCCGAAGTGGTACGTCCTTCCTACCTCGAACAGCCGGAGGTTCTTATGGAACTGATTCAGGTTTCCCTGAACGACGTGCAATGCTCCGGGGATCATACTCGTTCGCAGTGCCGCCATTTCCACGCTTACAGGATTGAGAACACCAATGGAGGGTTCTCCCGGGAGGGCCGCGTCCGATTTGTTCAGCAGACTGTTCGCGATCATTTCATTGAATCCGGCTCCCTCCCAGTACAACCGTACCTCGTCAAGAAAATCTCTGGGCTCGGACACTTCTGCAAATCGGACGGCGCCACGCATTTTGGTTTCGATCTTGTCATATCCGAAAACCCTCGCGACTTCCTCGATCAAATCGATCTCTTCGTGGACATCGTTCCGATGACTCGGAATCGCCACTTCTAACTGGATCTTCGTGCTCTGTTTCGCCTTGAAACCGAGTCGCTTGAGCAATGAGGAGATCTCGCGCGACGATATCCCCGTCCCCAGAGTTGCATTCGTGCGATCGACACGAAGCGGGCACTTCCGGGTCACCATCTTCCTCGGATAGACGTCAATGATTCCCTTCAAGACTTCACCGCCGGCAACGCTTCGCAGGAACTCGGCCGCGCGGTCTGAAGCGTAGACGACCATCTCAACGTCGACTGCACGCTCGAATCGCTGCGATGCATCCGTCGAGAGACCCAGTGCCTTTGAGGTCCGTCTGATGGATCGAGGATCGAAATAGGCACTCTCAAGCAACACGTTGGTGGTCTGGTCACTGATTTCTGAGTTCATGCCGCCCATCACCCCCGCGATGGCAACGGGCTTTTCGGCGTCGCATATGAGCAACGTGGATGAGGAGAGAGTCCGCTCTTTTCCATCGAGTGTTGTGAACTTCTCTCCCTCTTGGGCGCATCTGACGACAATGGTTCCGCCGGCAATCAGGTCGTAGTCAAAGGCATGAAGCGGCTGACCGGTTTCCATCAGAACATAGTTGGTGATGTCCACAATGTTGTTGATAGGCCGGAGACCGACTGCCAGGAGTCTTTCCTGCATCCACTGCGGCGACGGCCCAACGGTCACGTTGCGGATCACGCGAGCTGTATACCTCGGACATCCTTCCCTGTCGAGGATTCGAACTTTGGCATGACGTGCCGTCTTCACCGATGACTCGCGAAGTTTGGAAGTGGGAAGCTTCCACTTCTTTCCGGTTAAGGCGCTCACTTCTCTCGCCACGCCGATGTGGCTCAACCAGTCACCTCTATTCGCAGTGGGTTCCATTTCGTAGTAGACATCTCTCTTCCCGAGATGTTTCGCCAGGGGTGTTCCGGGTCTCGCTTTTCCATCCAACACCAGGATATTGTCGGCATCGTCTCCCAGGTCAAGCTCGTACTCCGAACAAATCATTCCCTCGGATTCAACGCCTCGGATCTTCACGTGCTCAAGTCGGAAGGGCTTTCCCGACGGATCGTGCTGATTGCGGGGAACAGTTGCTCCGACCAGTCCCACAGCCACTTTCTGGCCGACCTCGACGTTGGAGGCACCGCACACGATTTGCAGATCTTTCTTTCCGATGTTAACGCGACACACCGTGAGTTTGTCCGCGTTTGGATGCTTCTCTATCCCGATGACGTTCCCAACGACAAAGCCGTCGTAGGATTCGCCGATGCTGTGGTATTCAGCGACCTCCAATCCGAGCATGGACAGCCCTTCAGCCAACCGATCGGGCGAGAGACCGATTTCAATGTATTCGTTCAACCATTCATGTGAGATGCGCATAGCTTCTGCCGATCATCTGAGCGTAGCGTTCCTAGAACATCTTCAGGAAACGGATGTCGTTCTCGAAGAACAGACGGATATCGTCGATTCCGTAGCGGAGCATGGCAATCCGTTCGATTCCCATCCCGAAGGCATATCCTGAGACCGCCTCCGGATCGTACCCGACGTATTTGTACAGGTTCGGATGGACCATTCCCGAGCCGAGGATTTCCAGCCAACCCCCGAACTTGCAGACGCGGCATCCTTTGCCGGAGCAAATGAAACACGAAATGTACATATCGGCGCTTGGCTCGGTAAACGGAAAAAACGTCGGTCGAAATTTGTACTTCACGTCGCTTCCATAGAATTGCCTGACGAAACTCACAAGGGTCCCCTTGAGCTCGCTGAACGTCACGCCACGATCGACGTACAATCCTTCGATCTGGTGGAATAGCACGTGACTGCGCGTGCTCACGGCCTCGTTTCGATATACCCTTCCGGGGATGATCACACGCACGGGCGGCGGCTGCGATTCCATGACACGAATCTGGACGGGGGAAGTATGCGTTCTGAGCACAACCTTGTTTGCGACGAAGAAGGTATCCTGCATGTCGCGCGCAGGATGTTCGGGGGGAAAATTCAGCGCTTCGAAGTTGTAGTAGTCCGTTTCGATTTCCGGACCATCGGCGACGGTGAAGCCCATCCGCGCGAAGATCGTCTTGATCTCATCAATCGTTTGAGTGATCGGATGTTTCGTGCCGATTGGCCTGGGGCGACCCGGAAGAGAGAGGTCGAGGTTCGACGTCGATTGGACACGCGAGGATTCTATGCCCTCGCGTTTTGCATCGAGCTCTCGTTGGAGGATATCGCGTAACTCATTGATCTCTTTGCCGACCGCAGGTTTTTCCGTCGCGGGAACGTCTCGGAGGCCATCGTAGAGGGCGGCGATTTGGCCTTTGCGCGCAAGGTACTTGATGCGAATCGGTTCAAGATCGGCGGCGGTGGATGCAGCTGCCAGTTCGCGCCGGAATGCGTCAAGTATGCTTTGGATGGGATCGCGCATTCGAGATTCCGAGATTGGCGATGAGAGGGGAACAATCACTGCAACGGAAAAGTCTTCCCACGGACGCCGGACCATCCCCAACGGGTGATTTCACCAATTGTCTGAGCATGTGGGAAGATTATCAGGATCAAGCGACAGCGAACTTCACGATCTCCGCAAACGTCTGAGGATGGTTTGCAGCGAGATCGGCGAGCACTTTTCGGTTGATCGCAACCTGCTTTTCCTCGAGTCCCGACATCAGT
>Ga0194125_10000082_pt1:0-122500 | contig 130420 bp, 118 predicted proteins | sample TA2KigC250mmetaG_FD_148626 | JGI IMG/M metagenome (GOLD analysis project Ga0194125, IMG submission 148626) | Freshwater microbial communities from Lake Tanganyika, Tanzania - TA2015034 Kigoma Deep Cast 250m | ecosystem: Environmental > Aquatic > Freshwater > Lake | place: Tanzania...
CCAGGACCGCCGCAGGTCGCGGCGCCGCGCGCGCCGCCGGAGCCGGCGGGGGCGACGGGAGCGGCGCGGGCGGCGCGCCCCAGCGGCGCACGAAGTCCGCCTGCTCGTCCGTCTCGGGGATATTCGGCCAGTGGCGCGAGCGCGCATTGGCGCGCCAGGCCTGGTTCAGCCGCGCGAGCGCGGCCTCGCCGCCGGCGCCGCGGCTCGCGAGCCAGCAGCCGGCGACCAGGTTGGTCCGGCCGATGCCGGCGCGGCAATGCAGGTAGACCGACCTTCCTTCGGCCAGCGCGCGCGCGAGCGCCTCGAGGATCTCCTGCATGGCGGCTTCGCTCTTCGGCACGCCGTGGTCGCGGATCGGCCGGCGCAAATAGCGCGCCGCCTCGCCGCCGCGCAGCGCCGCGAGCAGCGGCTGGTAGGACTCGAGTTCGCCGGGATCGGTCAGGTCGATGAAGCAGTCGATGCCCGCGGCGAGCAGTTTCGCGAGCCGCTTGCGCGTCGCCTTGTCATCCGGCCCGGAGGGGTGCTCGCCGGCGAGCAGGCGCCCGGGCTCGATCCAGTGGCTGTGCGGCAGCGGCGCGCGCGCCACGCGCTCACCCGGCGGCCGGCGGCGAGCGTTCGAGGCCGGCGAAGTCGAAGGCGGACGGGTCCGCGAGGTGCGCGGGCTCGACATTGCACAGGGCACTGAAGATCGTGTCCACGCGGCCCGGGTTCGCGCGCTCCCAGTCCGCGAGCATGCGTGCTATCGCCTCGCGTTGCAGGTTCGGCTGCGAGCCGCACAGCGTGCAGGGGATAATGGGAAATTCACGCGCCCTGGCATAGCGCGCGATCTCGCGCTCCGGCACGTAGCAGAGCGGGCGAATCACGACATTCGTGCCGTCGTCGGACCGCAGCTTCGGCGGCATCGCCTTCAGCCTGCCACCGTGGAACAAATTGAGGAACAGCGTCTCGACGAGGTCGTCGCGATGATGGCCGAGCGCGATGCGCGTGAAGCCGCGCTCGCGCGCGAAGCGGTACAGCGCGCCGCGGCGCAGCCGGCTGCACAGCCCGCACTGCGTGCGGCCCTCGGGAATCACGCGCCGGACCACGGCATACGTGTCCTGCTCGATCACGTGATACGGCACCCCGAGCGAGTCAAGGTAGTCGGGCAGCACGCGCGCCGGGAAGCCGGGCTGCTTCTGGTCGAGATTGACCGCAGCGAGCTCGAAGCGCACCGGCGCAGCGCGTTGCAGCGACAGCAGCATGTCGAGCAGCGTGTACGAATCCTTGCCGCCGGACAGGCAGACCATCACGCGGTCGCCCGCGCCGATCATGCCGAAATCGGCGATCGCCTTGCCGACCAGTCCGCGGATGCGCGCCGCGAGCCGGCGGAAGTTCGCGGAGGATTCGGCGGCTGCCGGCATCATCCGGGTGTTCCGGGTTCGGCCAGGTACTTGCGTTCCAGGTAACGCAAGAATGGCGCTGCGGACAACGTGCGGCCGGTCGCGTGCTGCACGAGCTGCGGCACGCCGAGGCTCGCGCCCATCGCGTGCACGCGTTCGCGCAGCCAGCCGAGCAGCCCGCCGAACTGGCCGGAGGCGATCTCGGCGTCGATGCCCGGCTGCTGCTCGCGGATCGTCTCCCAGAGCTGGCCGGCGATGACCGCGCCCACGCCGTACGACGGGAAGTGGCCGAACGAGCCGATCGCCCAGTGGATGTCCTGCAGGCAGCCCTCCACGTCGTTCGCCGGCACCAGCCCGAGCCGGTCGGCGGACAGCGCGATCCAGGCGTCGCGCAGCTCCCTGACCGCGAGCTCGCCGGACAGCAGCCGGCGCTCGAGCTCGTAGCGCATCCAGATGTGGGTCTGGTAGGTGAGCTCGTCGGCGTCCGTGCGGCTGGTGCCGCGCGCGACGCGGTTCAGGTGCCGGTAGAGATTCTCCTCGCTCCACTCGGGGCCGGCCGCGCCGTAGTGCTTCTCGAGCAGCGGGCGCAGGAAGGTCACGAAGGCGCGGCTGCGGCCCGCCATCATCTCGAGCAGCAGCGACTGGCTCTCCTCCAGCGCCATGCCGCGGTCCTGGCCGACCGGCTGGTCCACCCACTCCGCCGGCAGCCCGAGGTCGTACAGCGCCTGGCCGGTCTCGTGCAGCGCGCCGAGCAGTCCCCGGAACGGGTCCTTCTGCACGAAACGCGTCGACACGCGGATGTCGCCCGGCACGCCCTCGGTGAACGGGTGGTCGCTCTCGTCGAAGCGGCCGCGGTCGAACGGGAAACCGAGCGCCTTCATGACGTCCGTGGCGAGGCCGCGCTGCCGGCTCGCGGAGAAGCGGCCCTCGATCGGCAGCGCGGGCGCCGCCGCCTGGATCTCGATCGCTTCGGTCACGAGGCCGGGCAGCCGCTGCCCGAGCGGCGTGAAGATCGCCTCGATGTCGCGCGACAGCAGGCCCGGCGTGAACTCGTCGGCCAGCGCGTCCCAGGGATCGAGCGAGAAGCGCTGCCCGAGGAGCTCGGCCTTGCTGCGCACCAGCTTGACCGTTTCCTCGAGCTGGGGCGCCAGCACGTTGAACTCATTCGCTTCGCGCGCCTCGCGCCAGCGCGCCTCGGAGCGAACAAAGGCCTTGGCCATGCGCGCGATCAAGGACTGTGGGGTCGCGATCGCGTGGTCGTGGAGCCGGCGCATCTCGCGCAGGTTCGCGGCCTGCCAGCCGGCCAGCGACCGGGCGTTCGCGTCGGCGCGGTCGAGCAGCCGGGAGATCCGCGGCGAGACCAGCAGCGTGTGGGACTCGATCTCGAGGGCGGCGAGCTGGTCGCCGCGCACGTCCGCGCTCGCCCGCGGCATGGTGACGGCCGCGTCCCAGCGCAGCAGCGCGAGCACGCCCCGGAAGGCGTGCAGCCGCCGGAACTCCTGCTCGAGTTGCTGATAGGGGGTGGCCGTCGGCAAGCCCCGATTCTACCAGCCGGGCCCCCGACGGACGCCTGCGGCCGGGTGGTCAAGGCAATGTAATCAGCTACTTGTGCGCGGCGAGTCGCCTTGACAGCGGGCGCGGCGCGCCCGTCACACCCGGCCGGCGGCCTGCGGGGTCTCGGATTCGAGCCGGTCGAGCTCGTGCGAAAGGGCTTCGGGAGAGCCGGTATGCGGTGCGAGGAGCGCGTAGAACGACGGCACGACGTACAGCGACAGGATGGTCGAGAACGCGACGCCGAAGATCACCACCGCGCCGATCGCCGAGCGCGCCGCCGATCCGGGGCCTCCGGCGACGACCAGCGGCGCCGCTCCCGCGATGGTCGCGATCGAGGTCATCAGGATGGGCCGCAGCCGCACCGCCGCGGCCTCGACGATCGCCTCGCGCACGGACCGGCCCTGGTCGCGCAGCTGGTTCGCGAAGTCGACGATCAGGATGCCGTTCTTGGCCGCGAGCCCGACCAGCATGACGATGCCGATCTGGCTGAACAGGTTCAGCGTGCCGCCGGTGACCAGGATGCCGAGCAGCGCGCCGGTCAGCGCGAGCGGCACCGTCAGCATGATCACGAACGGGTGGATGAAGCTCTCGAACTGGGCGGCCAGCACCAGGTAGACGATCAGGAGCGCCATCGCGAAGGTGAACAGCACCGCCCCGCCCGCGGTCACGAACTCGCGCGACTGGCCCTTGTAGTCGATCTGCGCCGCTCCCGGCAGCTCCGCGGCCGCCGTCTCCTGTACCCAGCGGATCGCTTCGCCGAGCGTGTAACCCTCGGCGAGGCTCGCCGAGATCGTGATCGCACGCAGGCGGTTGAAACGGTTAAGCGTTCCCGGCTCCGCGATCTCCGAATGCGTCACGAGTGAGGACAGCGGCACGAGCTCGCCGCTGCGGCCCGAGCGCACGTACAGGTTGGCGAGGTTCGCGGGCTCGGCGCGGTCGGCGTCGCGCGCCTGCAGCACGACGTCGTACTCCTCGCCGTCCTCGACGAAGGTCGTGACCCGGCGCGAGCCCATCATCGTCTCGAGCGTCCTGCCGATCTCCCGCGTGGAGACGCCGAGATCGGCGGCGCGGTCGAAATTGACCTCGACCCGCAGCTGCGGCCGCGTCTCCTTGTAGTCGGAGTCGGCATCGAGGATGCCGGGGTTCTCCGCCATGCGCGCGAGCATCGCGTCCCGCCAGGCGGCGATTTCCTGGTAGTCCGGACCGCCGAGCACGATCTGCAGCGGCCGGCTGGTGCTGCGCAGGAGGCCGGTGCGAACGAACGGCGTCGCGCGCACGCTCGGGATCGCGGCGAGCTCCTCGCGCAGCGACTCGACCACCTCGCCGGTCGTCTCGGAGCGCCGGTCCCAGTCCTGCAGGAAGATGATCGCCTGGCCCTGGTTCATGTCCTCGCCGGCGCCGAACAAGCCCGGCAAGCGCGTGTTCACGCGCTGCACCGGCTTGTCGTCGCCGGTCAGCGGCACGAGCAGCGCCTCGACTTTCTGCATCTGCGCGACGGTGTAGTCATAGCCGGCGCCCTCCGGCGCCTCGACCGAGATGAAGAACGCGCCGCGGTCCTCCGCCGGCGCAAGCTCCTTGTCCACGACGTGGAACAGCGCGAGGCTCGCCGCCGCGCTGCCGGCGAGCAGCGCGCCGAACACCGCGGGCCGGCCGACGGTCGCGGCAACTTGCCGGCGGTAGCCCGCGGTTACCCGCGTGAACCGGTCGTGGATCCAGGCATTGAGCCCGCGCAGCCCGGTATGCGGCCGGATCAGCTTCGAGCACATCATCGGCGTCAGGGTCAGCGCCACGAAGCAGGAGATCGCGACCGCGCTCGCGAGCGCGACCGAGAGCTCGCGGAACAGCCGGCCAGTGTTGCCCGCCATGAAGCCGACCGGCAGGAACACCGCGACCAGAACCATCGTGGTCGCGATCACCGCGAATGCGACCTGCGCCGTGCCGCGGCGCGCGGCGACCAGCGGCGGCTCACCGAGGTCCACGCGGCGTTGGGCGTTCTCGACCACCACGATCGCGTCGTCCACGACCAGGCCGATGCACAGCACGATCGCGAGCAGCGTCAGCAGGTTGATCGAGAACCCGAACGCCCACAGCGCCGCGAACGCGGTCACCAGGCAGACCGGGATCGTGACCGCGGGGATGAGCGCCGAGCGCGCGTTGCCCAGGAACAGGTAGATGACCGCGATGACCAGCGCGATCGCCTCGAACAGCGTCGTGAACACGCGCTTGACGGCGGCGTCTATGAATACCGTCGTGTCGAAGGCGACGAACAGGCGCATGCCCTCGGGCAGAGACTTCTGGATCTCCTCCGCGGTCGCCCGTACCCTGCGCGCGACCTCGAGGCTGTTAGCGGTCGAGGTCTTGACGATGCCGATCCCGAGTACCTCGGCGCCGTTGCTGCGGAAGTACGAGCGCCGCTCCCGCGCGGCCCGCTCGACGCGCGCCACGTCGCCGAGGCGGACGAGATAGCCGTCGTCGCCCTTGACGATCGCCAGCTTCGCGAAATCGGCCGGCTCGCGGTAGCTGCGCTGCACGCGCAGCGTGAAGTCGCGGTCGGTCGACTCGAGGCTGCCGGCCGGCAGTTCCACGTTCTCGCGCTCAAGCGCCGCCTCGACGTCCGCCACCGTCAGTCCGCGCGCCGCGAGCGCGGCGCTGTCCAGCCAGACCCGGATCGCGTAGCGCCGCCCGCCGCCCATGCGCACGCGCGAGACGCCGTCTAGCGAAGTCAGCCGGTCCAGGATGTAGCGATGGGCGTAGTCGGTCAGCTCGAGCGTATTCATCCGTGTCGAGAGCATGTTGAGCCACAGGATCACCTCGGAATCCGACTCGGCCTTCTCGATCTCGGGCGGATCCGCCTCGCGCGGCAGCCGGTCGACGACGCGGCTGACCGCGTCGCGCACGTCGTTCGTCGCCGCTTCGATGTCGCGGTCGATCGAGAACTCGATGCTGACGCTCCCCTCGCCGTTGCTGCTCGCGGACCCGATGGTCTCGACGCCCTCGATGCCGGACAGCGCGTCTTCGAGCACCTGCGTGATCCGGGTCTCGACCACGGCCGCCGAGGCGCCCGGATACGAGACCCACACCGAGACGACCGGCGGGTCGATCACCGGCAGCTCGCGCAGCGTCAGCCGCGTATAGGCCATCACGCCGAGCACGACCAGGAGGAGGCTCATCACGGTCGCGAACACCGGGCGCCGGATCGAGACGTCGGAGAGGATCACGTCAGCCCCCGGCCGCGGCGGGCGCGGCGGTGACGCGCATCCCGTCGCGCAGCTTGACCGCGCCCTCGGTGACGATGGTCTCGCCCGGCGCGAGTCCCGAGGTGACCTCGACCTCGCCGCGCCGGCGCGCCCCGAGCGTGATCCTGGCGCGCGCGGCGGTCCGGTCCGCGGCGACGCGGTAGACGAAAGCCTCGCTGCCGACCTGGACCACGGCGATCTCGGGCACGACGATCGCCTGTCGCGGCGCCTGGTACAAACGCACCGAGAGCAGCATGCCGGGGCGCAGCAGCCGCTCCGGGTTCGCGATCTCGGCACGCACGGTGACCGAGCGCGTGACGGGATCGACGCGCGAATCGACGCTCGCGACCCGGCCGGCGAACTCCCGCTCCGGGTAGGTCTCGCTGTGCGCCGCGATGTCCTGCCCTTTCGCGAGCACGGCGAGGAATCGCTCCGGCACGTTGAAGTCGAGCTTGATGACCGAGATGTCGTCGAGCGTCGCGATCGCCGTGCCCGGCGTCACCAGCGAGCCCGGGCTGACGCGTCGCAGGCCCAGGATTCCGTCGAAGGGCGCGCTGATCACCCGGTCGGAGAGCTGGGCGCGCACCACGTCCATGCGCGCCTTCGCCGCGTCGCGCGTCGAGCGCTGCGTATCGAGCTGGCTCGCCGAGATGAGCTGCTTCTGGGCGAGCTCCTGGCCGCGCGCCAGCTGCCGCTCGGCCTCCTGGTAGGCGGCGCGCGCCTCCTCGAGCCCTGCGAGCTGCGCGCCGCTCGAGAGGTCCACGATGACGTCGCCGGCGCGCACGATGTCGCCGCTGTCGAAGGCGACCTTGCGCACGGTCTCGCTGACCTTGGCGGTCAGCGTGACCGATTCGTTCGCGCGCGCCGTGCCGAGCGCCTCCAGGGTGTCGCGCCACTCGACCGGCGCGACCTCGGCCATGACGACGACGGTCGCGGGCGGCTCGGCACCGGCCTCGCCGCCCGGCTCGCCGCAGCCTGCGAGCAGCAGCGCCCCGGCCAGGGCGCAACTGCGAAAAATCGACAGGGGGCAGGCTTCGTCCATCGTGCCGTCCATGCTAACCGAAGCACTCGGAGGCAGCGTGTCAGCGCGTCCCCAGCCATTGCCTGATCGTGCCCGGCAGGACCTGCTGTGCGCTGCGGCTGACATAGATCCCGATGTGGCCGCCCTGGAATTCAAAGGGCGTGTAGTCGCGGCTCCCGACCAGCCCGGCGAGCGGCTTCGAGGCGGACGGCGGCACGATGTGGTCCTGGCTCGCGTAGATGTTGAGTACCGGGCAGACGATCCGCCGCGGATCGACGGACCGCCCGCCGATCTCGAGCGTGCCCCGCGCCAGGCGATTCTTCTGGTAGAAGTCACGGATGAACTGCCGGAAGGCGGCACCCGCCTGGTCGGGGCTGTCGTGGATCCAGCGTTCCATGCGCAGGAAATTCTCGAGCGCGGCGCGGTCATGGGCGATGTCGGCGAGGCCCGCGTACTTGCCGGCGGTCAGGCTGAGCGGCATGAGGGCGATGAAGGCGGCGTTCAGGAGTTCGCCGGGCAGGTTGCCGAGCGCGTCCACGAGGGCGTCGACGTCCAGCTTGCGCGCCCACCTGGCCAGCAGGTTGTCGTCCGTGTGGAAGTCCACGGGGGTCACCATCGTCACCAGGTTGCGCACCCTGTCTGGCGCGAGCGCCGCGTGGCAGATCGACAGTGTGCCACCCTGGCAGACACCCAGCAGGTTGACGGCGGGAACAGCGCATGCCTGCCGCACATGGTCGATGCAGGCACCGAGATAACGATTCACGTAATCGTCGAGTGTCAGCCCGCGATCCGCGCGATCCGGGTAGCCCCAGTCGACGAGGTAGACGTCGAGTCCGCGCGCGAGCAGCCCGCGGATCAGCGAGCGGTCGGGCTGCAGGTCCATCATGTACGGGCGATTCACGAGCGCGTAGCAGATGACGAGCGGCGCCAGCCCCGCGGACGGCGCCAGCGGCGCGTAGCGCCACAGCACGGTCTTGTCGATGCGCAGCGCCTCCACACGCGCGGAGCAGCCATCGGGACGCAGGTCCATGGTCGCGAGCTGCTGCACGGCCATTGTCATGCGCGTGGAATATTCGACGCCCTCGGCCGCGACCTGCGCGGGGTCGAGCCTGAGGCGGGTCATGACGCAGCTTCCAGCGCGCGCAGGGCAACGAGTGCCGCGAGGAGTTCCGCCAGCGCCGCGGCGAACTCCTCGCGGTGCGCGGCTGCCGACCAGGCCGCCTCGCCGCATGCGATCCAGAGTTCGTGCAGCTCGCGCAGCGTCGTCATCGGCGGGGCGTCGGGGCCGTCGTCGGCCAGCGCGGCACCGAGTCGCTGCGCGGCGTCGACCGCGATCTGGTTCAGCAGCCGGCCGAAGCGCTCGGCCGCCTGCTGATAGCGCGCCAGCCGGGGGCCGGGCGCGGTAGCCTCCGGCGGCGCAAGCGGCAGGCCCGGCATGGCCAGGAGCCGCCGGTAGTGGTCGGCGAAGAACTGCTGCGTAGCGCCTGCCGTCGCCTGATTTGCCAACCCCGACCCTGCGAGCTGCAGAAACGCTTGCTGCGCCTGCAGCCAGGCGGCCGCCGTCGGGGGTAAACCGGGGATCCCTATCAATTGCGCGAGCTCCGAGCCGGGCGGGTGCATCGCAAAATAGGCGACGCTGCAAGACAGCCCATGTTACACATCATTTTGTCTCACAAGATACTGATATATAATACTTGTTACGCATTTTCTGGAAAGCCGTGCGCGCGCACCACGATTCATGTTGCACTGCAATACAACTGGCCTTACAATGCACCCATCGCGGATCGATCCACCCTGAATTCAAGGATGCCAGAAATGACCCACCCGACCTTCGATTTCAACGCTTTCATCGACGCCGGCAAGAAGGCCTGGGCCCCTGCCGTCAAGCTGAATGAGCTGTCGGCCGCTGCGTTCGAGCGCATCGCGCGCCAGCAGTACGCCTTTGCGGGCGAAGTGCTGGAGTTCTCGCTGCAGCAGATGCAGCTCGCGAGCACCGTGCGCGATTTCAACGACCTGACGGCCCGCCAGATCGAGGTGTCGACCCAGTTCACCGAGCGTGCCACCCAGCGTTCGCAGGACCTGATCAAGCTCTCCTCGGAGCACCAAGCCCAGCTGACCAAGTGGTTCGACCAGACCGTTTCCGAGTCCGCCAAGGGTGCCAAGAAGGCCGCCTGACCGGATTCGACCCTCCCCCCTCGGGACGGCCCGCTTTCAGGCCGCCGTCCTTTTTTCGCTCTGCGGTAGACTGCCCGCCATGACCCGTGAGCGGCTGATCAAGAAGTACGCCAACCGGCGGCTTTACGACGCTTCGATCACCAAGCACGTCACGCTCGAGGACATCCGCGACCTGATCGTGCGCGGCGAGAAGATCAGGGTGGTCGAAGACAAGACCGGCGAGGACATCACGCGCCTGATCCTGCTGCAGGTCATCGCCGAGCAGGAACAGTTCGGCAAGCCCATCCTGACGACGCAGCTGCTCGAGTCCATCATCCGTTACCACGGCGGGCCGATGCAGGACTTCATGGCGCGCTATCTCGAGCAGAGCGTCGCCGCGTTCATTAAGCAGCAGGAGAGCGTCCAGCAGCAGGTCTCGCAGATGCTGAGCAACGCGCCGCCGCCCATGAACGCGATGGCCGAGCTGACGCGCCAGAACATGGACATGTGGAACCGCATGCAGGAAAGCATGCTTTCGATGCTGGTGCCGGCGCGCAAGCCCGCCGCGAATCCCGAGCCCGACGAGTCCGCCGGTCCCGACGACAAGTCCGCCGCCTGAATGTCGGCGACCCTTCCCGATAAATAGGGACGGGTGCTATTTGAGTTTAAATAGCACCTGTCCCCATTTGGGCGGCGGATGCTTTTAGGCATCCGGTGTTGGCGTAACGGATTGTTTCAGGCGCTGGCGCGAACGGCCGCCGCGTGTTCCCAGGCAAGCATCGCCCGCTTGCGCTCGATACCCCAGCGATAGCCGCCGAGCTGCCCGTCCTGGCGCAGCACGCGATGGCAGGGGATCAGCCACGCGACCGGATTCGCGCCCACCGCCTGGCCCACCGCGCGGCTCGCGCGCGGATTGCCGATCGCGGCCGCGATCTCGGAGTAGCTCGTCGGCCCGCGCGCGCCGAGGTCGAGCAGCGCCTCCCAGACCTTCACCTGGAAATTGGTGCCGGCGGGTGCCAGCGTGATGCTGCCGCGGCCCAGGACGAACACCTGCCGCGCCAGTGCAGCCGTAGCTGCATCGTCGCGCTCGAGCGAAGCCTTCGGCCAGCGTGCCGCGAGGCGCGCCATCGCAGCGCCATCGCTGCCGTCGACGAACGCCAGATTCACCAGCCCGCGCGGCGAGAACGCCGCGTGCACGCGCCCGAATGGCGACGTCGCGAAGCCATGACGCAGCGCCAGTCCGGCGCCGCCCACCTTGTACTCGCCGGGCGTCACCGCGTCGAAATTGACGAACAGGTCGTGCAGGCGGCCGCCGCCCGAGAGGCCGGCCGCCCAGGCCGCGGCGAGCACGGATCCGCGGTCGTCGAGCTCGCGCTTCGCGACCGAGAGCGCGACCGTGCGCAAGTAACGCGTCGGCGACAGTCCCGCCCAGCGGCGGAACTCGCGCGAGAAATGGAACGGGGAGAGTCCCGCGACCCGCGCCAGCTCGTCGAGGTCCGGCTGGTTCGCATGATGGCGGTCGATGTACTCGATGACTTTCCCGATCCGGCGGAAATTGTCGGATTCACCCGGCATGGATTCGATCATGACACTGGCACCCGCGGTTGGCCCGTTGCGGCCAAGACTGGCTCCGCCCCGGCCGCACGGCAACCCGGTTCTTGCTGTCATTCCGCTCTGCGTTTCTTCGAGCCCAGGTCGCCGAGCGGCAGCGTGCCGGTTTCCTCGAACGGGATCGAACGCAGCAGGCCGAGGCGCGTGGACAGCTTGCCGGAGAGCCGGTAGCCGACCTGTTCGCGCTCCTCACGCCCCGCGGTCGCAATGCGCAGCAGCGCGGTCGCGGCATGCGCCGTCACGAGCATGTCCAACTCGGCCTCGCCGTGCGCCGGCACGGTGAACTCCCGCGCCGAGGTGCCCTGCGCGAACGGTTCGTCCGCGAGCTCGACGTTCACGTCCAGCCCCCGCACCGGAATGTCGAGCGCATTAGGGTTCTCCACCCGCAGCCGCACCTCCAGCCGCTGCTCGAAGAGGTCCGCCTTGAGCGCCCGGATGCCGACGACGGACACGCGCGGTGATTCCAGCCTGCTGCCCAGGCTAGCGCACCCGGCCAGCACCAGGAGCAAGGAAGCCGCAGCAATGACCCGCGCAGTCATGGCCAATCTGACAGGCCGGCGGACGGATCGTTGGCGTCGCTCATGCATCCCTATATGTGAATCACTTGACTATTACTAACTACCTAGTACTATTCATTTCGCAATGCTACTAAACAGGTAATGGCACGTGCAAGACGATAGCACCCTGGCGGTCTCTGACGGCGCCCCTGCCGACCAGGAGCGACTGTCGCAGAAGTTCCAGCGCGAACTCAACGCCGGCCTGGTCGGCCTGGTGCTGCTCGCCGTGCTCGAGCAGGCGCAAGAGGACCTCTACGGCTACCAGATTGCCAAGCGCCTGCAGGGCGAGGCGGCGGGCAACGCCCCGGTCAAGCAGGGCGCGCTCTACCCCGTGCTGCGCCAGCTCTCGGCCAACGGCCTGCTGGCGAGCCGCATCGTGCCGTCCTACGCTGGCCCGCCGCGGCGCTATTACCGGATCACCGAAGCCGGACGCGCCGCGCTCGCGGACTGGCGCGGCATCTGGCGCAACACGCGCGATTTCGTCGATGGATTCACGCAGACCGAGGGAGCAAGCCGATGAACCAACGCACCGCCCCACGCTCGATCGAGCAATACCTCGCGGCGCTGCGCGAGGCGCTCGCCGGCGAGGATCCGGCGCTGATCCAGGATGCGCTCTACGACGCGGAGGAATACCTGCGCGCCGAGGTCGCCGCGAATCCCGGCCGCAACGAGGCCGACACGCTCGAGCTGATCGCCAGCACCTATGGCGCGCCCGAGGAAGTCGCCGCGGCCTACCGCATGACCGAGCAGCAGGTGCGCACGGCGCTTGCGCCACCCCCGCGCAAGGCGCCCCGCACTCTGCTCGGCCGCTTCTTCGGGGTCTATGGCGACTCGCGCGCCTGGACCGCGCTCTTCTTCATGCTGCTGTCGCTGGTGACCGGCATCTTCTACTTTACGGTGACCGTGACGGGCCTGTCCATGTCGGCGGGACTGATCATGCTGATCATCGGCATCCCGTTCTTCCTGCTGTTCGTCGGCTTCACGCGCGTGCTCGCGCTCGCCGAGGGCCGCCTGGTCGAGGGCCTGCTGGGACAGCGCATGCCACGGCGCCCGGTGTACCCGAGCAAGGGCATGCCGATCCTCCAGCGCATCAAGGAAATGCTGGTGGACCGTCGCACCTGGACGACGATGTTCTACTTCCTGATCATGCTGCCGCTTGGCATCCTGTACTTCATGGTCGCGATTATCGGCATCACGGTGAGCCTCGGGCTCGTCTTCGGCTCCATCGCCGGGTTGCTGCTGGAGGCCGGCGTGGGCACCGGCGGGATCAGCGTCGACCACGAGATTTACTTCGCGCCGACGCCGGCGCTCGCCCCGTTCGTGCTGGTGCTCGGCGTGCTGCTGCTGACGGCCGTGATGCACCTGGTGCGCGGCATCGGCCGCGCGCACGGGACACTGGCGAAACACCTGCTAGTCGCGCGAGCGAGCGCGACCTGAACGGGCAGGACGCGTGACGCCGGCGGCAATCCTCGCACTCGCGCTGACGCAGCCTGCGGTCACGCCGCCTACGGCGCCAGGCGACCGCTGCCTGCCCGGCGAGGCCGGCTTCCTCTCGATGCGGCTGCGCGGCAGCATCGAGGCAGAGATCGACTGGCGCGAGCCTGACCTCGACTGCACCGGCATGTCGCGCCCCGACGGGCGCGGCCTGCGCCTGCGCTTCGCAGGCCGTCGTGACGGCGGTGAGCTGGGGGTTGTCTTCGCGGCGCCGGAACTGGCGATGGGCGCCTCCGCGCGCGGCGTGCCGGTCAACGTCACCCTGCTCGACGGGGGCGGCCAGCGCATCTATGGCACGCAGGGCGATCGCCTGTGCGTGTTCGACGAGGTCGAGCAGCAGGCGATCGAGGGCGAAGGGCTCGCGCCGCGCAGCTATCGCGTAACGGCCCGCGGCTTCTGCACTGCGCCCGCGCGCGCGATCGACGGCGACGGTGCGGTGCTGCTGACGCGATTCGATTTCGCGGGACTCGTCACCTGGCGCGAGGACGAGGGCGCCGCTGCGGCTGCGGCGGCTGCGGCGCGATGAAGGCCGTGCTCGCGTTGGCGGCGCTGACCCTGGCCGCCGCCTGCACGGCCCAAGAGCCCGGATACCAGGTGCCAGCGCAGCTTGCCAGCCTGCCGAAGTCCGAAGTCAGCGTTGAAACCGATTCCGGCACGCACCGCTTCCAGGTCTGGGTCGCCGCCGACGTTGGCAGCCGCAAGCGCGGCCTGATGTTCGTGCGCGAGTTGCCTGCCGGTCACGGCATGCTGTTCCTGTTCGATCAGCCGCAATACACGGCGTTCTGGATGAAGGACACCTACATCCCCCTCGATCTCATTTTCATCGCGGCCGACGGGCACGTCGTCCACGTCGCCGCCGACGCGCGGCCGCATTCGCTCGAGCCGATCGCGCCAACGGCACCGGTCGCGGCGGTGCTGGAGGTGATCGCCGGTACCGCCGCACGCGTCGGGCTCAAGCCCGGCCATCGTATTGAGTGTCCTTGTCTGCCCTCAAGAGACAGCGCAATGCCTGCCGCATGACGGCGCGCGTGTGGTTCCTTGCTTAGGATTCACGGGCTATGCTGCTCATCGTGCGGCCACCGCGTCGCCGCGGGTAATCGGTATCAGCCAGCGAACCTTACGCAAAGCAGCGAGCGCGCTCAGGTCGGGTCGCCTTTCGGAAGCGAAGACGCTGCTGCAATCGATACCGGGCCCAGTTCCGGGCGACCTCCCCGCGTTGCGCGGACTCGGGCAGGCCTGCGCTAGTCTTTCGGATACCGACCACGCCATCGAATGCTTCCACGAACTGATCCGGCTGGCTCATCGTCCATTGCCGATCATTGACGAGCTGGCGCGATTCTGCCTGGCCCGCGCGCGGCTGGAAACCGCCGTCGCGGCCTATCAGGAGTACCTGTCTCATCATCCGGGGACGGCAATCGCGCATTACAACTGCGGCTACTACTCCGGCAAGCTTGGGAAGCACCAGATGGCGATTGATCACTACCTGCAGGCGCTGCAGCTCGGGATCGATCGTCCCGAGGAAGTGCACCTGAACATCGCCAATGTGTACGCCGATGCGCTGCGCGACGACACGCTGGCCAGGAAGCATCTTGACACCGCTCTTTCCATCAATACTGCGTACATCGCCGCGCATTTCAATCTCGGCCACCTGGCTGAACAGCGCGGGGAGCTGGAAGAGGCGCAACGATGCTTTTGGCGCTGCCTCCAGCTGGATGCCAGCAATGACGCCGCCCTCGCGCGGCTGGCGGACACCTGCGATTTCGCACGCGATCATGACGCTTTGTTCGAACGCCTGTTGGAAGCGGCGGGTCGTGAAGCCAACGCGGACCTGCACTTTTCGGCCGGGCGCGCCTGTGAGCAGCGCGGCGACTATGTACGAGCCTGGCAGCACTTCACGCTTGCGAACGAGTCGGACCGGCGGCGATTTCCGATCTACGATCCCTCCGAGTGGGAGCGCCGGATCAACCGCATCATCTCAGTCTGCGATGCGGACTGGATCGCGTGCCGGCGACTCGCGCATGGTCGGGCCCCGCTTTTCATCTGTGGCATGTTCCGCTCTGGTTCCACGCTCGTCGAACAAATCCTTGCGGCGCACCCCTCATTCACGCCGGCGGGCGAGCTGGAATTCTTTCCGCGTCTGGTCGCCATGAATCTGCCGCGCTACCCGGAAGGACTGGAGTCGCTGACGGCGGAACGGCTTGCATCCTGGGCGCATGCCTATGCAACGGAGGCTGCAGTGCTATTCGCGGACGCGGCGCGCGTGACGGACAAAAGACCGGACAACTTTCTGTATCTTGGCTTGATCAAAGCCATGTTTCCGCAGGCGCAGGTGGTCGTCGTGTGCCGCGACTGGCGCGACGTCGCCCTGTCCGTGTACACGACGCGGCTTGGACCAGTGGCCAATTACGCGACCGATCTGACACACACGCGCCATTACATCCGCCAGCATGACCGGCTGCTTGCCCACTGGCAGTCACAGTTCGGCGCGGACATGTTTTTCGTGAGCTATCAGCGGCTGGTCGCGGAGCCCAGGCCCGAGATCGAGCGCCTGCTGCAGTTTCTGGGTGAACCCTGGGACGACCGCTGCCTCGAGTTCCATCAGCTCAGGAACACCGTCCGCACCGCGAGCGTCTGGCAGGTCCGCCGGCCACTCTATGTCAGTTCGGTGGGGCGCTGGCGCCGGTATCAAGAGCGATTCGCCGGGCTCCTGGACACTGAGGACCAGTCGGACTGAGCGACCTTGGCCCGCGAAGGGAAAGACGTGCATGAGCGAGCGCGGTCTGCGCCGGATCAGGCATACTGCGGCGGCAGGCAGTCTTGACGAGGTGTCAGCATGGGGTCGAGGTGTGTTTCAGTCCTCGCGATGTGTGCAGTCGTGCTGGCTTCGGCGGCCTGCAGTACGACGCATCCGGCTGCCACACCCGCGCCGGCCGATGCGCGCAGCGAGGCCGGCAATGTCGCGGCGGAAGTTCAGGAAACGGACCAGCCGGCGGCGAATCCGCAGCTTGCGACGCGCGACAGGATCATCTGCAAGAAAGTGGCGCCAACCGGCACGCGCGTTGCCAACCGCACCTGCCTGACCCTGGCACAGTGGGAAGCGATCCAGGCAGATGCCAAGGCCGCCCTGGAAAAGGTGCAGAGGGAAGGCAGGCTCAAGGACGCTCCGCCGGGCACGTGAAGCCCTCATAGGCGAGGCCCGGTGGGTGCCAGGTAATCCAGCATGCGATCTCGCGCCGCGATCATCTGTTTGTCGTTAGGTGGTGTCACGTTCCCAGCCCATGAACCGTTTGCGAAGGAAAAGAGCGACTTTCCGGGCATCGCGGTTCTGATGCCGGCCGACGAGTTCTCCAGAGCCGGTCTGCACAAGCTGACACCCGAAGAAATCCAGGTCCTCGATGCATGGCTGCTGCGCTATACGGCCCGTGGAGCGACGATCGTCCGGCGCACGAGCGCGCAGGTACGGGAAATTGCGGAACCCGTACGCATTGTCGCCCGCATCAAGCCGCCATTCACGGGCTGGTCGGGAGAGACAAGCTTCGAACTTGACAACGGACAGACCTGGCGCCAGCGGCTGCCGGGGCAATACCGGTTCAACGGCGACAATACCGAGGTCGTCATCAGACGCAATGCCCTCGGCTTCCATGTGATGACCCTGACGGCAACCGATCGATCTATCGGCGTTGAGCTGGTCCTGCACCTGCCGCGTGCTCAGCCCTAGCAACGCTCGAAAGTTACTGTAGCTTTTCAGCAACAATAGCTGCCCTGTCGCCGCAGGCGGGCGCGGTCACAACTTCCCCGCAGCTGCAACCTCACCGCCGGAGGCGAAACTTTGGCAATGGCCGGGCTCGAGCCAGGGCGCTGGCTGTTGTTGGTTAGTCACAACCGGTTGCTTGGGCGGTCAGAATAGGCTAGCGTACCAGCTGGCAAAACCCTCGGGGCGGCGCTATTGCTCGCACTGCGCGCGGGAACCGGGGCCGCAGCAAGAAACAGGGAATCCTTAGGCAACTGTGGGGGAACCGATCCATGCGAATTATCGAAAAGTCTCCATTGGCCGCGGCGATATCCACGGCGCTCAATCTGGCCGGCGGCGCGGTTGCGCCAGGTCTGGCCAACGCCGCGACGGTCGAAGAGGTGATCGTCACCGGCACCCGCATCACGGTCTCCGACGGATACGCCAGCACTTCGCCGGTGTCCGTGGTCGCCCAGGACGCGATCAAGCTGACGGGCATGACGCGGATCGAAGATGTGCTGAACAGCCTGCCTTCGGTGGAAGCGGCGCAGAATGCGTATATTTCCAACGGCGCGACAGGCACCGCCTCGATCGACCTGCGTGGCCTCGGTGCCGGTCGGACGCTGGTACTGTTCAACGGCAGGCGCATGCAGCCCGGTGGCGTGTGGACCGAGGCTCCGGACGTGAACCAGATACCGGCCGCGCTCGTCGAGCGAGTCGAAGTCCTGACCGGAGGGGCGTCCGCCACCTACGGCGCCGACGCGGTCGCGGGCGTGGTCAACTTCATCATGCGCCGGGTCAACGGCGTCGAAATCAGCGCTGGCTGGAACGGGTTCCAGCATAACAACAGCAACGATTACATCCAGGGTAAGATGGACGCCCGCGGCTTCACGTACCCGACCGGCGACAGCGGTGTCGACGGCCGGGGCCTCAACTTCGACTTGATCATCGGCAGTGACTTCCCCGATGGACGCGGCAACGCCACGGCCTACGCCAGCTATCGCGAAGGCGATCCGTTGCGCGAAGCGAACCGCGACTACTCCGCCTGCGCGCTGAATGCCACAGGGAAGACATGCGGCGGTTCCGCCACGGCTCGTATTCCGAACTTCTTCATCGCGCCGACGACCGCGGCGGGTGCGGGGCCCGTGTCGCCCTACACGGGCAACGCCTACGACTACGACCAGGAGGGCTTCTATACCCTGCAGTCGAACAGCTCGCTGGGTTTCTTTGCGGGCAATTTCTACAACTACGCGCCGCCCAACTATTTCATGCGGCCCGAGAAGCGCTATTCGGCCGGCGTGTTCGCGGATTACGAGCTGAGCGAGCGTGCCACGCCGTACCTGGAGGTCAATTACAACAGCTCCAAGACGGCGGCACAGATCGCGGAGTCCGGCACATTCTTCGCCGAGGCCTATTTCTTCCCGGTGAACGATCCGTTGTTCCCGCAGGCGTTCCGGAACTCGCTGGCCACGCTGTATCCGGGCGCCACGGAGGTCGGCATCTACATCGGCAAGCGCAACACGGAGGGCGGCCCGCGTTCGGACGTGCTGGACCACGAGAGCTTCCGTATCGTGCTCGGCACCAAGGGACAGCTGGTCGGGAACTGGGATTACGACCTGTTCTACCTGTACGCGAACACGACCGCGAGCACGACCTACATCAACGACCTGTTCCTGCCGTTGATCGGCGAGGCGGTGGGTCCGAACTGCGCCACGGCCGAAACCGGCTGCTATCAGGTGTTCACCTTCAACGGGGTGACTCCGGAGATGGCGCAGGCGCTCGGTGGCACCGCGATCGCGCGTGCCAGGACCAACCTCGAGGTCGCGGGCGCGCACGTGTCGGGCGACTTCGGCTGGGGTCTGCCGGGAGCGGGCCCGGTCCAGTTCGTGCTGGGTTTCAACTACGGCCGGACGGAGTTCGAGCGGATCGCCGACACGATCTACCAGCAAGGTGCGCTCGCAGGACAGGGCGGTCCGACGCCCAACATCGCCGGGCATATCCTGGTGTCAGAAGTCTTCACGGAGGCCAGCATCCCGCTGCTCGAGGACAAGCCGCTCGCAAAGGCGCTCAATCTGTCACTCGCCTATCGTTACTCCGACTACAACAGCACGGGCGTCGCCGAAACTTACCGCTACGGACTGGACTGGCAGCCGGTGGACAGGTTCCGGGTGCGCACGGGGTTCAACCGGGCGGTCCGCTCGCCGAGCATCGGCGAGCAGTTCTCTCCGCAGCAGGTCGGCCTCTGGGGTGGCAGCGATCCATGTTCGGGCCCGACGCCCGCCTACACCGCTGAGCAGTGCGCCCGTACCGGCGTGACTGCGGCGCAGTACGGCAACATCCTGCCGAGCCCCGCTGACCAGTACTACCAGCATAGCGGAGGCAATCCGGGACTCGAACCGGAAACCGCCGATACCTGGACTTTCGGCGTGGTGGTCAACCCGATGGATAACCTGACCTTCTCGGTCGATTACTGGAAGATCGAGATGGAGGACACGATCAGCACGCTGGGTGCCCCGCTGATCCTCGAGCAGTGCGCCGTGTTCAACCTGCTGTGCAGCGCAATCAATCGATTGCCCAACGGCAGCCTGTGGCAGGGGTCTGGCGTCAATGATGGCTTTGTCCAGAACACCCTGCAGAACTTCGGCGAGAACACCTGGGAGGGCATCGACGTCGCGGCAAACTATAGCTTCGAGGCATTGGGCGGCAGCTTCGGGGTCAGCCTGATGGGCACACGCATGCTGACCAAGGAAGTCGCGGCGATTCCGACGGACCCGTCGGCCACCTACGATTGCGTGGGCAAGATCAACGAGAATTGCTTCCCGTCCCCGGAGTGGCGTCACAGCATGACCATCGGCTACGACTCAAACGAGATCTGGTCCGTGCAGGCCAAGTGGCGGTATTTCGCCAGAATCGACTACGACGGCACCCGTGATACCATCGCCAAAGGCAATCTGGGTGCGCAAGACTATTTGGATCTGAGCGCTTCGTTCAGATTGTTCGAGAACTCCGACATCGTCATCGGCGTCAATAACGTGCTGGACGAGGAACCACCGTTGCTGGGCGGAACGCTCACCACGAACGCCAACACGGTGGCCGGGTTCTGGGACACTCTGGGCCGTTACGTGTTCACGAAGGCGACCATGCGCTTCTAAGACTCCGGCGCCAGCAACCGTTTCGATTAAAGCGGGCTTCGGCCCGCTTTTTTTTGGTTCATCGCCCGGCGCCTTGCGGCTTGCAGCCAAGCTGTCGTAGTGTCCGGCCTCGTTTCTGCTGTCCGCCGGTGTACGCACCATTCATGAATTCGCCCGCCTCCCAGGCCCTGACCGCAGCGCAGGCACAACGCCTGGAGCGCGCGTTCCACCTGCTTCGGCAGCAAGGACCCGAAGCCGCAATGTCGATCGCGCGTGCCGTCGTGCGGGAGGCGCCGCGCGCCCCGGACGCCCAGCATCTGCTGGCACTGTGCCACGTTGCCGCCCGCGATCACCGGCAGGCCGAAGAGGCTTTCCGGCGCGCGCTGGAGCTGGCTCCGGCCAATGCACAGGTCCTCGGCAATTACGGCAATCTGCTGCGTAGCCTCGGCCGGCGCGAGGACGCCTTGCGCGCCTTTCGCAGCGTCACCGATCTGGCGCCGCACTCCGCGCGGGCGTGGGTCAACCTGGGACTCGCCGCGCTGGAAACCGGTGGCCCGGCCGAGGCGCTCGTCGCCCTCGAACGGGCGGCCCGGCTGCAACCCGGCGCCGCGTACGTGTGGCACGCGCTCGGTAATGCTCGCCGCGCCGGCGGCGATCTCGAAGCCGCGGAAGCGGCGTTCCGCAGGGCGATCGCGCTGGAACCTGCCGGTGCCCATGTCTGGATCAACCTGGCCGCGGTACTCCGATTGCTCGGCCGGCCGGCCGAAGCCCTGCCGTGCCTCGAAGAAGCGCGAAAGCGCGGCTTTGCCGGGCCCGAACTGCCGGACATCGGCAGCGGCGCGTTGCTCGACATCGGCGAGCTCTACGCCGCGCTCGCGCAGGTCCGCGATCTGACACGATCGTTTCCGGAGTACGTCCCCGGGCACCTCACCCTGGCCCACCTGCTGTGGGAGTACGGTCCCGCGTTGGAAACCGAGGAAGACCCGTTCAGCGCGATATCGAGCGCCGCCGGGGATCAGCTGTCCAATACGCCGCTGCAACTGGCCTGCATCGGCCTGCTGCTCGCCGCACGACGTGGAGAGGATGCGCTGGCGATGATCCGGCGCGAGCGGGCGCGGCGCGATGATCCGCTGCTGACGGCGCTGGAAGCGACCGCCCTCGACATCCTCGGCCGCGCGGATGAGGCTGGCGTCTGCTACGCCGCGGCGCACCGGACCCTGGGCAACCGCGATCCGGCATTCCTGAATGCATTCACGCGCCACCTCCTGAAAGCCGGCAAGTGGGATGACGCGGCCAGGCGCGCCGAGGAAACCCTCGCAGCCCAGCGGGACAACCAGGAAGCCTGGGCGCTGCTGGGCACGGCCTGGCGGCTGCTCGGGGACCGGCGCGAGTACTGGCTGTTCGACTACGAACGCCTGATCGCCATGATCGAAGTGGAGCCGCCTCCGGACTTCACCGACCGGGAAAGCTTCTGCGCCGCGCTTGCGGCGACGCTCGAGCCGATGCACAAGGCACGCCGCGAACCGGTCCATCAGAGCCTGCGTGGTGGGTCGCAGACGCCGGGCCAGCTCTTCGGCAGGCCGGACCTGCTGATCCGGGACACCGAGGCGGCGATGAAGCGCGCCGTCCTGCGCCACATCGCGACGCTGCCTGACGATCCCGCCCATCCTTTCCTGAGGCGCAAGGCATCGAGCGTGCGCTTCGTCGGATCATGGTCGGTGAAGCTTCTGTCCTCGGGAAATCACGCCAATCACATCCATTCGCGGGGATGGATGAGCTCGGCGTTCTATGTATCCCTGCCGCCTTCCATACGCAATCAGGACGCAGGCGGGGACGACCGGTCCGGCTGGATCCAGTTCGGACAGCCGCCGGCCGAACTCGGCCTCGACCTGCCGCCCAGGCGGCTCATCCATCCGCGCGTCGGATGCGTGGCGCTGTTCCCGTCCTACCTGTGGCACGGCACGGTTCCCTTCGTGGACGCCGCCGCGCGCGTCACCATCGCTTTCGACATGACGCCGGCGGACGCATGACCCCATGAATCTGCGTCATTGGGAGAGCTATTACCGCACGGGCGCGCTCGCAAGCTGTCCGCTGGGGCCCGGCGGCTACACCGAGGAGGTGCGCGACATCTGGGTGGAGTTCTTCTCGGCATTGCCCTCGGGTGCGCGGATCCTCGACATCGGCACCGGCAACGGCGCGATTGCCCTGATCGCCAAGGAGACCGCCTCCGCCCTGGGCAAGCGCTTCGAGATCGTCGGCACCGATCTCGCGCGCAGATTGATCCGCTGCGCGACGTTCCGGACGGCGCCCGACTGTTGCGGGAGATCCGCTTCCACGCGCGCGTCGCCAGCGAGAATCTGCCCTTCGCGCCGGGCAGCTTCGAAGCGGTCAGCGGCCAGTACGCGCTCGAGTACACGGAGATGGCGCAGTCACTGCGGGAGATTCACCGCGTCCTGGTTTCCGGCGGCCGCGCACAATTCCTCGTGCATCATGCCGATTCGGTCATCGCCCGCAATGCCCGGGAATCGCTGCGGCAGTCCGCCCTCGTGCTGGAAGAAACCAAGGTTTTCCGCAAGCTGCGCAGGCACCTGAAATCCGCTGAACGCGCGACTCCCGCCGCGCGCCGATCGCTCAACGAGCTGGTCGCGCTCGTGGGGAGGCTGCGCGCAGCCGGCGCCGGCGCGGGCGACCGTTTGATCCTCGACGTCACCGTGGATGCGGTCCACAAGCTGCTGATGGCGCGTGAGCAGTTGAGCCAGGCGGCGCTCGCGCTCGAGGCCGAACGTGTCGAGACCGCCATCCGCGCCTCGGTCCACCGGCTGCAGGAGCTGATCCGCTGCTGTCAAACGGAGGCGGGCATCCGGCAGATCGAGCGATGCGCCGCGGATCAGGGTTTCGAGGTCGCGGAAACCGTGCCCCAGTATCACCGCGGCGCCAATTTCGTCGGCTGGCGTCTGCGGCTCGCCCGACCCTGAACCGGGCGCCGCCGGGCTAGGCGCCCGCCTCCGGCACGGTGCCGTGAAATGCGTCGGTCGCCGCGATCACGCTGCGGATTGCGTCGCGCTCCTCGGGAGACAGCCTCGGCGACCAGATGTCGCAGATCAGGATCACGCGCGTCTGGTCGCTCTCGTTCCAGGCCTCGTGCTCGATCGTGTCGTCGAAGACCCACGCCTCCCCCAAGCGCCATTCACGCATCTCGCCGCCGACCCGGAAGCCGCAGCCGGGCGGCAGAACGAGCGGCAGATGCACCACGAGACGGAAGTTCGCGACTCCATGATGCGGCGGAATGCGCGTGCGCGGCTTCAATACCGAGAACATCGCCGTCGGCGACCGCAGCTCGACCTGCGGCTGCGGCAGCCGGCCGAGCGCCTGCATCGTCCTTGGCGCGCGGCGACAGCGTTCCTCGACCCGCCGGCCGTGCTCGTAGAAGTGATACGCGCTCCAGCGCGGCGAGCGATTGAGTTCCCGCCACTGATCGAGCGGCACGTGACTGACGTACTGGATGTAGGGGACGAATCCGGCTTCATCCTCGGCGAGGATTGCCGCCAGTTCCTGCCGGACGGACTCCGTCGCGCCCTCGAATTCCGGCAGCCACGGGAATTCCCCGCGCTCGTAGAACTCGATCGGCGGCAGCCCTGGGTAGCAGTACTCGACCGGTTCCTGCTGGTAGCGTTTGCGCGTCCGCAGCGTGGTGGCAATGAACGCCTCGAGGCGGCGGCGCTCGGCGGGCGTGCATTCGCTGCCCGCGGCGGCCGTACGCTCGCGGATGAACCGGCCGAGTTTGTCGACGTACTGCGCATGGACCGAGCGCGCGCGCAGCACAGCCTTGAGCGTGAGCGGGTCCATGGCATGATCCGGCGGCGCCTGCACCAGGGCGATGCCATAGGCCGATGCAGCCTCGAGCTTCCGGCCGAGCCGGTCGAGCAGGCTGGCGCGCATCAGCAAGGCCGGAAAGCTCCGGCTGTCCACCTCGAGCGCCTTGCGCAGCGCATCGAACGCGCCACCCACGTCGTGCAGCCTCTGGCGCACGGCGGCGAGGTTGAGCCACAGCCCGATGTCCGCCCCGTCGTGGGTCAGTGCTTCGAGGAGCGCCGACTGCGCGGCGTTCATGTCGCCCGCCGCCATGGCCCGCGAGGCTGCCTGCTGCAATTGTGAGACCACCGCGTCCATTCCACGGTTAGACTAAGGCCCGGCACATTGCGGCCGCAAGGCGCCGGCGGATGCAGACCGCTCTCGTCACGCGGGATCCGGTGGGAAGCACGAACCTCAATTGCTGGAAGTGCGGTGCACCGCTCGCGCATCTTGACCCGCCCTTCGCTCGCACCGACGAATGCCGCGCCTGCCGGGCGGAACTCCACGTCTGCCGCCTGTGCCGCTTCTACGACACAAGCAAGGCGAAGCACTGCGCGGAACCCGTTGCCGACGAGGTCCAGAACAAGGAGCGGGCCAATTTCTGCGGCTATTTCGAGGCGGCACCGGGGCGCTTCCGGCTCCGCGGCGGAGGGCGCGAGGAGCGCGCTGGAGGCCCTGTTCGCGCCCAAAAAGTGAACCCGTGACGCAAAATCCCGTGTGACAGCTGGGGGCGGTTTCGGACAGAATGTCCGGGTCCCTCCCACCCCGGATTCCGTCACATGGATGCGACCGCCGCCGATCGTCCCCGCCTGCTCTGGGTAAACGTCCTGATGTTCGCGCTCACTCTCGCCGCAGCACTGGTTATCGTGCCCTGGTACGGGTTCACGCGCGGATATAGCGCGGCGGCCTGGGCCTGGTTCGCCATCCTGCTGTATGCGAACGGGCTCGCGATCACCGGCGGCTACCACCGGCTGTGGTCGCACCGCACCTATGACGCGCACTGGTCCATCCGGCTGGTCTACATGTTCCTCGGCGCCATGGCGCTGCAGAACAGCGTGCTGGTCTGGGCGGCCGGCCACCGCGACCACCACAAGCACACCGACGACAACGACCGCGACCCCTACTCCGCCGGCCGCGGCCTGTGGTTCTCGCACATCGGCTGGATGCTGCGCCGCTACCCGAGCGGCGAGCCGAACTTCGACAACGTCCGCGACCTGCAGAAAGACCCGCTGGTTGCATTCCAGCACCGGTATTACTACGCGCTCGCAATCGGGCTGAACGTGCTCGTGCCGCTGGCGCTCGGCTGGCTGCACGGCGACCTCTGGGGCGTGTTCCTGCTGGCGGGCGTGCTGCGGCTCGTCGTCAGCCACCACTTCACGTTCCTGATCAATTCGGCCGCCCACGCCTTCGGCCATCAGCCCTACAGCGACGAGCACAGCGCCCGCGACAACGGCTGGCTCGCCTTCCTGACCTACGGCGAGGGCTATCACAACTTCCACCACCAGTTCGCCCACGACTACCGCAACGGCATCCGCTGGTGGCAGTGGGACCCGAGCAAGTGGCTGATCTGCTCCTTGTCCTGGGTCGGGCTCACGCGGCGGCTGAAGCGCACGCCGGCGGTCGCGATCCAGCGCGCGCGGCTCGCGATGCAGTTCCGCCGCATGGAAGCAAGTCTCGCCCGCAAGCGCGCGAGTCTCCCGCACGTGGACCTCGAGCACCTGCGCGCCCTCCTGGCCCGCGAGTACGAGGTGTTCACCGCGACGCTCGCGAAGTGGACCCGGCTCACCGACGCCTGGTACCAGAGGACCCGCAGCGAGCTGGTCCAGCGCTGGGAGGAAGCGAGCTTCCGCTCCGAGACGCGCGCGCTGCTCGCGGAGCTCCGGCTGCAGCACCGGCGCCTCAAGCTGCTGGACGCCCAGCTCGCCTGACCGCCATGTCCCGGCTGCCCGTCACGGCGACCGGAATCCTCTGCACCCTCCTCGCGGCCTGCGGCGGGAGCGAAGACGGCGCGTCCGCGGGCGGCTGCGGCAACACGGCCAAGATGCGCTTCGTGCGCGACACGGCCCGCGAGTGGTACCTGTTCGACGACCTGCTCCCGGCTAACGTCGACTTTGCCGATTACGCGGACGCGACGGAGTTGCTCGATGCGCTCACCGCGGAGGCGCGGGCGCAGGGCAAGGACCGCTATTTCAGCTACCTCACCACCCGCCAGGCGGACGACTCGATCCTCCAGGAAGGCGAGTTCATTGGCTTCGGCCTGCGCACGCGCATCGCGGGCGACCGCCTCTGGCTCACCGACGTGTTCGAGGACAGCCCCGCCGAGGAAGCGGGCCTTGCGCGCGGCACGGAAATCATCGCCATCGATTCCGGCAGCGGATTCGTCCCGATCGCCACGATTCTCGCGCAGGATCCCGAGCTCGAGGAGGCCTTCGGGCCCGCCGTCGAGGGCACGGAACGCGGTTTGCGCTTCGTGCCGTTGGGCGGCAGCGCGACGGAAGCGGTCTTCACCAAGCGCGTGGTCACGATCACCCCGCTCGCCCAGGGCGGCCCCGCCATCCTCGCCCTGCCCGCCAATCCGGCCGTACCCGTCGGCTACCTCAGCCTGCGCGCCTTCATCTCGACGGCGGAAACGCCTTTGCGGGACGCGTATGCGGAGTTCCGGGCCCAGGGCATCGATTACTTCATCGTCGACCTGCGTTACAACGGCGGCGGTCTCGTCAGCATCGCCGAGCTGATCGGCGACCTGAACGGCGCCGCTCGGGACGATAGCGATCTGTACTTCGAGATGCGCTTCAACGACCGGAAGTCCTCCGGCAACAACGTCCGCCGCCGCTTCGATCCGCAGCCGCAATCGGTGGCGCCGGTGCGCATCGCGTTCATCACGACCGGCCTCAGCGCCTCGGCGAGTGAACTCGTGGTTAATTCCCTCGCCCCCTGGATCGAGGTCGCGATCGTGGGCGACGACACCTTCGGCAAGCCGGTCGGGCAGTCGGCATTCGACCTCTCGGGCTGCGACACGCGGCTCCGGCTCGTCACCTTCCAGTTCACGAATGCCGACGGCCAGGGCGGGTACTACGAGGGCCTTGCCTCCCTCCTGCCATTCGCCTGCCGGGCCGAGGACGACCTCGCGTACCCGCCGGGCGCCCCGGCCGAGCCCTCGACCGCCGAGGCACTCGCCTGGCTGGGTACCGGCGCTTGTACCGACACCCTGACTGCCTGGACCGGCAAGCTCCGCGAGGAGCTGGCCTGGCGCGTGCCACGGCTGCGCAAGCCCGCGTCCGCCCAGGTCTACCTCCCGGGCCTGTACTAAGCCTCGGCCCGACCCTATCTGTCGCCGTTTAGCGACAGAGGAGAGGCTGCGCGGAAGCACTACGGCGTACTCGCTCGCCGACGGCCAAGTGGCTACTCTTGTCGTTCCCAACGGAGGACTGCCCATGGCCATCTGGAAGGAAATCCTCGCCAAGGACTCGCCCCAGCGCGATGCGGCCCCTACGAGCGCGCCACCGGTGAACCGGCCGCGTCCGGAAGCCGTGCCGAGCGCCTCGCCGCCGCCGACCGCGCCGGTCAGCCGCAAGGATCTCAAGGAAACGATCATCGCCGCGGGTCTGACCTTCGAGGGCAAGATCGAAGGTTCCGGCCACGTGCGGATCTCCGGCCGCTTCAAGGGTGACGTGTATTTGGACGGCACGCTGACCGTCGATTCGGGCGCCCACCTCGCCGGCGCCGTGCGCGCGGGCTCGGTCGTGGTCGCGGGCGAGATCGAGGGAAACATCGAGGGCTCGCAGCGCGTCGAGCTGCACCAGACCGGCATCGTGAACGGCGATATCAGCGCGGGCTCCCTCACCGTGGCGGACGGCGCGCGCATGCGCGGCAAGGCCGAATTCGGCTGGACCGATTCCGCTGGCAAGGGCGGCGGTCACCGCTGATCCATGGCGCGGGTGGTCGAACGGCGCACGGTCGGCAGGACGCGGTCCTGCCCGCACTGCCGGGCGACGATCCTCGAGAGCTCGTCGGTCTGCCCGGCCTGCCGGCACCACCTCCGATTCGAGAACCGCCGCGGCGAGGAGCAGAACCCGGCAAGCCAGGTGGCGCTCAAGGTCTCCGGGCAATTCGCGCGCGCCGCGTCGGCAGGCCCCGGTGAATACCATGTCGTGGTCGTGATCCGCGATGCGGGCGGCGCCGAGCTCGCCCGCAAGGTCATCGGCGTGGGGGGCCTGGCACCCGGGGAAGAGCGCAAGGTCGACCTCAGTGTCGAGATCTTCGACCCGACGGCGGCATGACGCTCAAGATCGCCGAACTGCACCACTTCACGATACGGATCCCGCCGGGACCGGACTCGGCCGGCGCGGCGCTGCGCTTCTACAACGACGTGCTCGGCCTCGACTCGGATCATGCCGCCTCGGATCGGCTGGGCGATGCCCTGCGAATCAATGCCGGCGGGCATACCCAGGTCCATCTGCAGCCGGGCATCCCGAAGGCGCTCGCCAGCGGCGAGTTCGACGTGACTTCGCCCCATCTCGCCTGCGCCGTCGTCTCGATCGACGAGGCCCAGGCGGAAGGAACTGGACCGGCTGGCCGTGCCGTATCGCGTGGTCCACGGGCGCCTGGGGCCCGCCTCGCGCCACCTGTTTCTCGCGGACCCGGCCGGCAATCTCATCGAACTGCACCAGCTCGGCACCTGCCGCTGCACGGCCCGGGCACGCGAGGGCATCGGCCAGGCCCGCGTCTCGGGCACGGTGCTGTTCGCGGACATGCGCGGGTTCACCGCGGTCGCCGAGCGGCTCGCGCCGTCGGACGTCGTGCCGCTGCTCAACGAGTACTTCGCGATGCTCTCGGCGGTCACCCATGAGCACGGCGGCACGGTGTTCCACATGGCGGGCGACGGGCTCATGGCCGGGTTCGGTCTGCCCTTGTCGGCCGATGACGCGAGCGGACGCGCAATCGCCGCCGCCCGCAGCATGATCTCCGGATTCGGCCGGCTCGCCACCGACTGGAAGTCGCGGCTCGGCATCGAGACCGGCATCGGCATCGGCATCAACGCGGGCGACGTGATCGTCGGGGACGTCGGCGCCCCCGAGCGCCCGAGCTACACGCTGATCGGCGATACGGTGAATGTCGCGGCGCGGCTGGTGCAGCGCGCCCGCGCCGGTGAGGCGCTGTTTTCGTTGTCAGTCAAGCGCGCCCTCGACCCGGTCCCCACGGGCATCGTGGAACTGCCCCCGCTGATACTGCGGGGACGCACGCGGCCGGTCGAGATCTACTGCATGGCTTCGCCCAACCGCATCGATCTGCGCCCAGCCGCGGTCTGAGGCGCCGGGTATAATTGCGCGGAACTGTCGTCTGGCGCGGCCGTCCTAGGGGTCGCGACACATCAAACTGGGACGGGGCCATTAGCGAATGGGACTGGCATCAGCAGCCGCCGGCCGGGCGGCGACCGGATTCTGTGCTCTGTTGAGCTGCGCGTGGCTCGCCGGCTGTGAAGGGGCGCTCGGTACCAGCCCGCCGCACGCAGCGCCCTCGAATCCCTCCGCGGAAGGGGCGGACGGCCGGGTGGAGCTGAACTGGGGTGCGGTCACGGGCGCTTCCAGCTACGTGATTCTCTGGGACGACAACCAGCAAGGCCCCACCTACGAGAACAAGATCGAAGGGATCGAGGAAACCCGCTACTCCCACACCGGCCTTACAAATCTGCTCGTTCATCACTACAAGATCGTGGCTGCGACGAGCGGCGGCCGCGGGCCCAAGAGCCGGCCGGTCGAGGCCGTGCCCGGCCCGGTGCCAGGACCGGTCGAGTGGGTTGCGGTCACCACCCAGGCTCCCGGTCACACGATCTATTTCGGGCCGGCCGAGGGTGCGACTCACTACCGCGTCTATTTCGCAGCCGCCGAGCCCCTGCTCGCGGGCCGGTGGCCGGCCGCCTTGTACGTGGAGGCCAATACCTCGCCGGCCGTGCGCGACGACGTCGGGGTCACCGCGCCCATCTATTATCGCGTCATCGCGATGAACGATTCGCGGATCGGCGTCGGCGGCCCGGCCGCCACCTCCCCAACGGCTGTCATTACGGAGCACGAACTCGACATCGCCGGCGTCGCCTTCGGGCTGACCGACGACGATGACGACTGCCTCGACCTGCCCACCGGCACCGGGGGCGTAAGCTCGGAAGTCTGCACCGCGGCCTATTCGGCACGCGATCTCGAGGACGCCGGCCTCGAAGACCTGGTTGCCGATCCGCGCCGCGTCAGCGACGTGCGACTCGCCGATTTCAACGGCGATGGGCTCGATGATCTCTTCAGCAATACCGATTCCAGCGTAAACCTGGACGGGTCGGTGGCCCTCCTGCACCTCAACCAGGGAGATGGAGTCTTCCAGACTTCGGCGTCCGTGCAGGCGCTCGGCATCGGCGGCGTCGGAGGAACGTTGCTCGCGGCCGACTTCGACAATGACGGGGACGTCGACATCTTCGCGCCCCATGACCAGACCCGAGGCGGAGCCGCACGCAACTGGTTCCTGGTGAATGCTGGCGCGGGCGTGTTCACCGACCAGGCCGCTGCCGCCAGCCTGCAGACCGATCCTCCCGGCGTGGCCTACGTGCCGAACGGCGGCCAGGCGCTCGACTTCGACGAAGACGGTTTCGTCGACCTGCTGTTCGGATCGCGGCTCATGCTCAACAACGGCGACGGCACTTTCCGCGACGGCAGTGCGGCAGCCAATCTGCCGGTGCTTGCGGACCAGGGCCTGCGCGTCTTCGATCTCGACCTCGACGGCGATCTCGACCTGGTTCACCACTCGGGAGTCGAGACACGGGTGTTCCGCAATGTGGCCGGGGTCTTCGACGGCGGCGAACTGGTCGGGACTGAAGCCGAGGACACCTACGGGTCCGGACTGGTCGTCTGCGACATCAATGGCGACGGTTTCGAGGACATCATGGTGGCCCGCAACCTGTCGGCGACCAACCGCGGCACGCCGAAGCGTCTGGTCAACGTCAACGGGAGCCTGCTGCTCTCGGCGACTCAGGAGGCCTCGGGCACGGACGAGGACGGCCTGATCGCCCGGAACGAGCGTCTCGCCTGCGGCGACCAGAACGCCGACGGCATGGCGGACGTGCTGGCGCGCTGGGGCGAGAGCTATCGGCTGATGCGCGGCGCCGTCACGCTGAGCCGGCACATCGTGCTGCGCGTCGTTGACGGCAACGGCCAACGCAACCAGCAGGGCCGGGTCGTGCGGGTGGCGCCGGTGGACTTCCCGCACCGGGTCATGGCCCGCGTCGTGGAATCGGGTTCGGGCCTGCGCTCGCAGGGCCAGTACGACCTCCTGGTCGGCGCGCCCTGGCCCGGCGACTACGAGGTCACGGTGCGGTTCGCCGACGGCGAGGTGACGACCACCGTCGAGGCCGGCGACCGCAAGATCATCTTCGCGGACGGCCGGGTCGAGGATATCGACGAGGACGAAGGGTAGCCGGCGCTCAGGCGAGCGCGGACTCGAGGTCCGCGACCAGGTCGTCCGCGTCTTCGATCCCGATCGACAGCCGCACCAGCGAGTCGCTGATGCCGAGCCTGGCGCGTGACTCCGGCGGCAGCGAGGCATGCGTCATGATCGCCGGGTGGTCGACTAGGCTCTCGACGCCCCCCAGGCTCTCCGCGAGCGTGAATACCTCGAGGCGCTCGAGAAACCGCCGGGACTCGGCCAGCCCGCCCTTCAGGAAGATCGTCACGATCCCGCTCCCGCCCCGCGCCATCTGCCGCTTCGCCAGCGCGTGCTGCGGGTGGGACGCGAGTCCGGGATAGAGCACCCGCTCGATCCGCGGGTGCTTCTCGAGCCTTGAGGCAATCGCGAGCGCCGACTCGCTCGACTGGCGCATGCGCAGCGGCAGCGTCTTGAGGCCGCGCAGCGCGAGGAAGCTGTCGAACGGCCCGCTCACCGCGCCGATCGCGTTCTGCAGGAAGCCGGTGCGCTCGGCGAGACCCGCGTCGCGCACCACGGCGACGCCCCCGACCATGTCGGAATGCCCGTTCAGGAACTTGGTCGCCGAATGCATGACGATATCCGCACCGAGCTCGAGCGGGCGCTGGATCCAGGGCGTGGCGAAGGTGTTGTCCACGACGACGAGGATGCCGCGGCCGCGCGCCGCTTCGACCGTGGCGGCGATGTCGACCAGCTTCAGGAGCGGGTTGGTCGGCGTCTCGATCCAGAGCATCCGCGTGGACGGCCGGATCGCGGCGGCGGCCGCCCTCGGGTCCGAGAGATCCGCGAAGCTGAAGTCGAGCCCTGCCGAGCGGCGGCGCACGCGCTCGAACAGCCGGAAGCTGCCGCCGTACAAATCGTCCACGGCGACCACGTGGCTGCCGCTGTCCACGAGCTCGAGCAGCGTCGCAGTGGCTGCCATGCCGGAGGCGAACGCGAAACCCTGCGTGCCGCTCTCGAGGTCGGCGATGCAGCGTTCGAAAGCCATCCGCGTCGGGTTCTGCGTGCGCGAGTACTCGTAGCCCTGGTGCACGCCGGGGCTCGACTGGGCATACGTCGAGGTCGCGTAGATGGGCGGCATCACCGCGCCGGTCGCCGGGTCCGGCGATTGCCCGCCGTGGATGGCACGCGTCGAGAAGCCGGTCGTCCGCTTCGTGTCCTTCATCGGGGCCTCAGTGCGCCGCGGTCATCTGGCGGCGCAGGTAATTGAGCACGTCGGCGCGGGTGATGAGCCCTTGGAACGCGCCGTCCTGGGTCACGGCGACATACGGTGTCGACTCCAGCATGCCGACCAGGTCGGGCAGCGGCAACGACGGCTCGACGACCGGGTAGTCGCGGAACATCGCCCGCGACACCGGCTCGTTGAAGCGCTCGGGCCGGCCGAACGCGTAGCGCAGGATCGCCTCCTCGTCGATGAAGCCGACCAGGCGCTCGTCCTCCATGACCGGCAGCTGGCTGAAGCCCGCATTGCGCAGGCGGTTGTGCGCGGTCGCGAGCACGTCGCCGGGCCCGACCACCACCGTCGCGCGCTCCCCGTGCGGGCGGCCGACGAGGTCCCTGAGGTCGCCGCGCAACGGGCGCTGGATGAAGCCCTGGTCCTCCATCCAGAAGTCGTTGAACAGTTTCGAGAGGTACTTGTTGCCCGTGTCACAGGCGAAGGTGACGACGCGCCTCGGCTGCGCCTGCTCGCGGCACCAGCGCAGCGCCGCCGCGACCAGCGTCCCGGTGGAGGAACCGACCAGCAGGCCTTCCTTGCGCAGGATCTCGCGCGCCACCGCGAACGACTCCGCGTCGGGGATGCTGTAGCCCTTGCGGCACATCGAGAAATCGCAGATCTCCGGGATGAAGTCCTCGCCGATGCCCTCGACCAGCCAGGAGCCCGCCTTGCCGAAGCTTCCCTTGTTCACCTGGTCCGCGAGCACCGAGCCCTCCGGGTCGGCGAGGATCATCTCCACCGACGGGAGTTGCTCGCGGAAGAACTGCGTGAGTCCCGCGATCGTGCCGCTCGAGCCGACGCCGACCACGATCGCGTCGACCTTGCCCTCCATCTGCTCGAGGATCTCCGGGCCGGTCGTGCGCCGGTGCGCGAGCGGATTGTCCGGGTTGCCGAATTGATTGACGTGGTAGTAGCCGTGCCTCTGCGCGAGGCTCGCCGCGAGGTCCTGGTAGTACTCCGGGTGGCCCTTCTCGACGTCGGAGCGCGTCAGCACCACTTCCGCACCCATGGCGCGCAGGTTGAAGATCTTCTCCTGGCTCATCTTGTCCGGCAGCACGAGTACGACGCGGTAGCCTTTCTGCAGCGCGACCAGCGCGAGCCCGAGCCCGGTGTTGCCCGCGGTCGCCTCGATGATCGTGCCGCCGGGCCGCAAGGCGCCGCGGCGCTCGGCCTCCTCGATCATCGACAGGCCGATGCGGTCCTTGATCGAGCCCGCGGGATTCGCGAGCTCGAGCTTGAGGAACAGGCGGCAGCGCCCGGCGTTGAGCTGGCTGAGCTCGAGCATCGGCGTCCTGCCGATCATTTCGAGCACGTTGCGATAGACTTTCATGGCGCAATTGTAGCGGGAGACGCGCGGTGTTTTGGCCTTCATTGCCGGAAGTGCATGACTGAGCGTGCGGCGCATCTGCGGGGCGTAATCCTCATGATCGCGGCCGTCGGCGTGTTCGCCGTCATGGACGCGATGATGAAGCACCTGACGGCGCGCTATCCGCCGCTGCAGATGGGCTGCCTGCGCGGCGCTGCCTCGCTCCCGTTCGTGCTGCTCGCCACCTGGCTGACCGGCAGCCTCCGCAGGCTGCGCCCGGTTCGCTGGCCGCTCTACCTGGCGCGCGCCGCGCTCGGCGTCTTCATGTTCTGGACCTTCCTCTACGCGCTCTCCCGCGCCAGCATGACGGAGACCTACGCCGTGTTCATGAGCGCTCCGCTGCTGGTGGTGCTGTGCGCGACGTTCCTGCTTGGCGAGCGGCCCGCCCGGCACGTCTGGGTGGCGATCCTCGTCGGTCTGGCCGGCGTGCTCGTCATGCTGCGTCCGGACGCTTCCGGCTTCGTGAGCCTCGCAAGCCTCGCCGCGTTCGCCTCGGCGCTCGCCTACGCCATCGTCGTCGTGATGGTGCGGATCATGGCGCGTACCGAGTCGACGCCGGCCATGGTGTTCTGGTACCTGCTGGTGCTCGCGATCGGCGCCGGCCTGCTGGCCGCTCCCGGCTGGGTCCGCATCCTGCCCGGCGACTGGCTGTGGATCGCCGCGATCGGCTTCCTGGGCTGGGCGGGCCAGCACCTCGTAACCGACGCATTCCGGCTGGCGCCGGCCTCGACCGTCGCGCCGTACGAGTACATGGCGCTCGTGTGGGCAGCCGCCATCGACTGGATCATCTGGCAGACGTTGCCCGGCGCCCGCATGCTGACGGGCGCGGCCATCGTCATCGGCGCCGGCATCTTCCTGATGCATCGCCAGCGCGCCCGGCCCTGAGCGCGGGACGCGCTAGCTGTGAAGTCTCAGGACGTTATTCAAGGATGAGGGGTTGTCCATTCGGGGGTGTCCGATGATGCTTCGGGTATCTAGGCCTGGAGTATCAAGGGAGTCCCGAATGGACGTGCATCAGAATGCGCGGCTGACGCCGCACTGTCGAGCCCTGGTGATTGATCGCATCCGGAAGGGCCGTGCCAAGCACCAGGTGGCCGGCGAGTTCGGGGTGTCGCTGGCGACCGTGTACAAGTGGCTCAAGCGGTACCGGGCCGAGGGGGCACCGGGTCTCGCTGACCGTTCCTCGCGGCCGCGGCGCAGCCCCGCGGCCACGGCGCGGGAACTGGAGCTTGCCGTGCTGGCGTTGCGTCGTCATCGGCTGACGCTGGTCGCCATTGCCCGGCAGCTCGGGCTGTCGCGCGCGACCGTGGCGCGGATCTGCGCCCGGGCCGGGCTCAACCGGCTGTCCCGGCTCGAGCCGGCGCCGCCGGTGCTGCGCTACGAGCGGGCGCGGCCCGGGGAGCTGTTGCACCTGGACGTGAAAAAACTCGGGCGGATCCTGCGGGTCGGGCATCGCATCACCGGGCAGCGGGTCGCGACGCATCGGCAGGCCGGCTGGGAGTACGTGCACATCGCGATCGACGACATGAGCCGGGTGGCCTATGCCCAGGTGCTGCCCGACGAGCAGGACGTCAGCGCGAGCGCCTTCCTGCGTGCCGCCGTCGCGTACTGCGCGGCGCTCGGCGTGACGGTCCGCGAGGTGCTCACCGACAACGGCAGCTGCTACCGCAGCCGCGAGTTCGCCCGCACGCCAGCCTCGCTGGCCAGCCGCCGATCACCCGGCTAGGCTTGACCAGCAACAACGTCATGAGACTCCACAGCTAGCGCGCGAGCTCCTCGATCAGGCTGCGCCACTGCACGATGGCGCCGTCGATTGACGCCACCGGGACACGCTCGTCGAGGCCGTGCGCGAAGCTGTCCTTCGCGCTGATGAACAGGCCGCCGACACCGTAGCTCGGCACGCCCGCGTTGCGGAAGTACAGGCTGTCGGTCGCGCCGGCCGACATCGAGGGCACGATCGGCAGCCCTGGCGCGCGCAGGTCGATGGCCTTGCGCAGTGCCTTCATGACATCCTCGCGCAGCGGCGAGGGATCGCTCGTAACTGCCGGATACAGGAGCCGGATCTTAGCCTTGGGGTCGTCGATCACCCGGGTCAGCGTCTCCTGCACGTACTCCACGGACTCGCCGGGGAAAACGCGGCAGTTGATGCCGAGCGTCGCGCTCTGCGGCAGCGCGTTCGGCGCGTGGCCGCCACGCACCATGGTCGCGACACAGGTCGTGCCGATCTGACCGACGTACTCCGGGTAGGAGACCAGGAGTTCATAGGCGTCCTTGTCGTCCGGGTTCTCCGCGTAGCGCAGCATCGCGGGGCCTGCCGGCGCCGGCGTTATGGCTCCCGCCGCCTCGAAGTAGGCCCGGGTGAGCTCGCTCGACTTCGCCGGGAAACGGAATGCCGCGAGCCGGCCGATGATGCGCGCAAGGTCGTAGATCGCATTGGTCGCGCCGGGACGGCTGCTGTGGCCGCCCGGGTTGGTGGTCGTGACCTCGAAGTCCATGTAGGTTTTCTCGGCCGCCTGCAGGCTGTACACGATCGGCTTGCCGTCGTCGCCGAGTAGCGCGCCGCCCGCGTCGGTGTTGAGCAGCAACTCGGCATCCTTCAGTTCCTGCGCGAGCGCGGCGGTGGTCGTCATGGTGGTTTCCTCGTCGCCCGAGAGCACGATGACGACGTCACGCCGCGGCTGGAAGCCAGCCTGCCTGAGCCAGAACAGAGCGACCGTCGAGGTGACGAGGCCGAACTTGTTGTCGAGCGCGCCGCGCCCGTACACGAACCCGTCCTCGACGACGGCGGTGAACGGATCACGCTCCCAGTCCTCGCGCATCGCCGGCACGACGTCCATGTGCGATGACACGAGGATCGGCTTCAGCGTCGGGTCACTGCCGCGGAAGCGCGCGACCAGCGTCGCCGTCTCGCCGCGCGGCGTGATCGTGATATCCTCCGCCGCGAAGCCGTGCGCGCGCAGCTCGGCGGCAAGATACTCGGCGTACGCGGGCACCTGCCCCTCGCCGGCGACGGTCCTGAACCCGACCGAGCGCTGCAGCATCTCGAGCGCCCGGGCGGAGAGCTCCGGCGGGACGGCCGGACCGCCTGCGGCGGACGCAAGCGGCGCGAGACACATCAGCAAGGCGCCCAGGCGGCGCCCGAAGTGCATGGATGGCATTAATGCGGTCCCTCGCAGCGGGATGCCGGTATTGTGAGGTAGAGTACGCGCGTTGCGCAAACGGGGGGAAACGTGACGATCATCGTCCTGCTCGCCGCGCTCGCGGTGCTCGCTGTCGCATTCACCACCGTTTTCATCTCCACCGCCATCAGGCGCGGCGAGACCCGCACCACGGCCGAGGCGATGGCGCTCGGGGCGGTCACGAACTTCTTCGACACGCTCGGCATCGGTTCCTTCGCGACCACGACCGCGTGGATCAAGTTCCGCCACCTCGTGCCGGACACCTTCATCCCCGCGATCCTGAATGTCGGCCACTCGCTGCCGACCTTCGCGCAATCCGCGATCTTCCTCGTCATCCTCGGCGTGAACGTGGACCCGGTGCTGCTCGCCTCGTGCATCGGCGCGGCGGTGCTGGGCGCGCTGCTCGGTGCGCCGCTGGTCGTGCGTGCGCCGGTCCGGCTGCTGCAGACCATCGTCGGCATCGCGCTCCTGATCGCCGCCTGCCTGTACGCCATGAGCAACCTAGACCTCATGCCGGTCGGCGGATCAGCTACCGCGCTGCCGACGGCCGGGCTCCTGATCGCGGTCGCGGTCCATTTCCTGCTCGGCGCGCTGATGGCCTTCGGCATCGGCCTGTACGCGCCGTCGCTGATCCTGCTGAGCCTGCTCGGCCTCGACCCGAGGCTCGCCTTTCCCATCATGTCGGGCGCCTGCGCCTTCCTGATGCCGTCCACCGGCTTCAGCTTCATGAAGAGCAAGCGCATCGACATGCGCCTCGCGATCGGCATCTCGATCGGCGGCATCCCCGCCGTGCTGTTCGCGGCGTTCGTGGTCAAGGAGATGCCGATCGTCTGGCTGCGCTGGGGCGTGGTCGTGGTCGTGCTCTATGCCGCGACCCTGCTGCTGCGCTCGGCGTTCCGGGGCAGCACCCTCGCCGTTGGAGAGTCCACATGATGAACCGCCGCCGCTTCTTCCAGTCCTCGCTCGCCGCCGCAGTCGCGTACGCGCTGCCGGCGCCGCGGCTCCGCGCGCTACGGCCAGTACGACGAGGACAGCGACGGCGAGAGCCAGCAGATCGCGGCCAACTTCGGCTTCAAGATCGGCGAAAACGGCTTCGCCAACCTGTCGGCCGAGTATTTTGACGACGGCCAGACCAGCCGCGGCGTGACCCGTCCGATCGCCCTGCAATTCGAGCAGGAGAATCCTGACCTGGCCGACCAGTTGCCGCACTACCCGCTGCCGGCGCAGATCTGGGGCAATTCGCCGAGCCACGGCTACAAGCTGCTGCTCAATTCGGCGATCGGTGTCGGCGAGAACAGCAGCATCTACTTTTTCGCCAACTATGCCGAGAGCAAGGCGGACCAGAGCTTCAACTTCCGTTCCTCGTACCTGGGCACCGCGGACTTCGTCGACGAAGACGGCAACACCCACACGATCGGCGGGCGTTCATTCTTCCAGCACCCCTACTATCAGACGCAGTGCCCGGCGGGAAACCCCACCTGCCCGGAGGGCGCCTACGTCCTCGATGACAATTTCTTCATGTTGAACTCGATCTACCCCGCCGGCTTCACGCCGCGCTTCGTCGGCGAGACCGAGCAGGCCTTCGGCGCGCTCGGCTACAAGGGAACGGCGGACTCGGGGCTGCGCTACGACTTCGCGCTGGCGGCCAGCCGCAACTCGCTCGACCTGTCGATGTACAATTCGACCAGCCCGTCCTTCGGCGCAGAGTCGCAGACGAGCTTCCGGTTCGGCGAGCTGATCCAGGAGGAATTGCTCGCCAATGTCGACCTCTCCTACGAGATCGACGCCGGTCTTGCGAGCGCCTTGACCCTCTCGGGCGGCCTGGAGTTTCGCGAGGAGACCTACGAGGCGACCGAGGGCGATCCGCAGTCCTATGGTTGCGGGGACTACTGCGTCCCGCACCCGCTGTACGTCGAGACGGCGCCGGGCGTGTTCACCGATACCGGAACGTTCACGGCGACGGAATCCCCGTCGGCGAGCGGCTACGGCGGCACGAGCCCGACCTATGCCGGCAGCGCCAGCGAGAGCAGCTACGGCGTCTACGTCGGCCTCGAAGGCGACCTGACGGACCGGTTCAGCGCCGGCATTGCCGCGCGCTACGAGGACTACGAGCATTCCGGCGACGCGACCGTGTTCAAGCTGAACGGAATCTTCAAGGTCACCGACAGCTTCGCCCTGCGCGCCACCGTGGGCACCGGGTTCCACGCGCCTTCGCTTGGGCAGAACAACGTCCAGGTGCTGATCACGAACTTCATCGCCGGCGTCTCGGTGCAGACCGGCACCTATCCCGTGACCAGCGCGATCGCGCAGTACTACGGCGCCCAGGCCCTGAAGCCGGAGGATTCGGACAACTACGGCGTCGGCTTCGTGTTCAACCCGACCGACTACTTCTCGCTGACGGTGGACTGGTACAAGATCGACGTGAGCGACCGCATCTACATCTCGCGCACCTTCACCGTGACGGACGCCGACATCGCGGCCCTGCCGGAGCTCGCGAGCGTGGGCGTCGGCGGCGACGTGCGGTACTTCACCAACTCGCTGGACACGGAGACGACCGGCGTCGACGTGGTCGGCACCTGGCGCACCGATATCGGTGCCAGCAACCTGGGCGTGACTCTCGCGTACAACTACAACAAGAACGAGGTCACGAAGTTCGACCCGGCGGCGATCGGGCCCCTGCAGATCATCACGGCCGAGCGCCTGGCGCCCAGTCACCGGGCGAACCTGCAGTTCAACTGGACGACGGGCGATTGGGCGGTCAATTTCGTCGAGCGCTACTACGGCGACTGGCGTGCCGAGAGCGACTACCCGGGCCAGGAGTTTGGCGCGGAGTTCACGAGCGACCTCGACGTCAGCTACACCTTCATGGAGAAGTACACGCTGACCGTGGGCGCCGCCAACCTGTTCGACGCCCGCCCAGACAAGATCGCGCAGTCGGCTGACAACCCGATCTTCCCGATCGTCGGCGGCACCGGCGACGGCCAGGTCTATCCGCGCAACGGCGGTCCCTTCGGGTTCAACGGCACCTTCTGGTACGCGGCGCTCAGGATAAATTTCGACTGAGCCGCTGAGTCCTTGATGACGGGCGGGAGAGCTTCGGCTTTCCCGCCCGTTTCTTTTCTGCAATCCTGACCCTTCCTCTCCCGGCCAGCGGAGCGCGGCATGCGCGCAAGACATCTCGGCTTCGTGACGCTCGTGCTGCTCGCGCTGGCGGCGAGCGTCACCCGGGCCGCCTCGCCGGCGCCGGCAGGTGCCGAGCGCGGCATGGTCGTCTGCGCGCATCGGCTCGCGAGCGAAGTCGGCGTCGCGGTGCTCCGGCGGGGCGGGAATGCGGTCGATGCGGCGATCGCCACGGCCTATGCGCTGGCGGTGACCTTTCCGGAAGCCGGCAACCTGGGCGGCGGCGGCTTCATGCTGGTGCGGATGGCCGATGGCCGCGAATCCTTCATCGATTTTCGCGAGACGGCCCCGGCTGCGGCGACGCGCACGATGTTTCTCGACGCGAACGGCGAGCCGGTGCCGCTCCGGTCCACTCGGGGATACCCGTCGGCCGCCATTCCCGGCACCGTCGCGGGTCTCGAGCTCGCACGCACGGGTTATGGGACGCGCCCGCGGGCGGAACTGGTGGGTCCGGCGATCAAGCTCGCGGCCCAGGGCTTCGTGCTCGATGCGGGCGATGCCGAATTCCTCGCCGAGGGGGCCGCGGATTTCCGCAAGGACGCCCCGGCCAGCGCGATCTTTCTCAAGGACGGCAGGCCCTATGCCGCCGGGGAGCGACTCGTCCAGAAGGACCTGGCGCGCATGCTGCGCATCATCGCTCGGGACGGCGCCGAAGGGTTCTATCGCGGCGAACCGGCACGCCTGATCGTCGAGGCCAGCCGGCAGGGCGGTGGCCTCTTCGACCTAGCCGACTTCGCCCGCTACCGCGCCGTCGAACGCAAGCCGCTGGAATGCAGCTATCGCGGCTATCGCATCGTCTCGGCGCCGCCGCCGAGTTCCGGCGGCACGGTCCTGTGCCAGTCGCTGAACCTGCTGTCGGGCTGGCCGGCGGATCCGGACGGCTTCAATTCCGCGCAATCCGTCCACTACATGACCGAGGCGCTGCGGCGCGCGTTCCGTGACCGCAACCTGGAGCTCGGCGACCCGGACTTCGTCCGCGCCGACGTGCAGCGGCTGATCTCACCTGCTTATGCCGATGACCTGCGGCGCGGCATCGACGCCGACAAGGCGACGCCCTCGCGGTCGCTGGCGGGGCCCGGCTTCGTCATCGAGGGCAGCTCGACGACGCACGTGTCGGTCGTCGATGAGGCGGGAAACGCCGTTGCGCTCACCTACACGCTCAACGACTGGTTCGGCGCGCGGGTAGTCGCTGCCGGAACCGGAATCCTGCTCAATGACGAGATGGACGATTTTTCGGCGAAGTCGGGCGCGCCCAACATGTATGGGCTCGTCGAAGGGGAAAACAACGCAATCGCGCCGGGCAAGCGGCCGCTGTCCTCGATGACGCCCACGATCGTCACGCGCGACGGCAAGCTCCTGCTGGTCATCGGCACGCCGGGCGGCAGCCACATTCCGACCGCGATCCTGCAGGCCATTGTCAATCTGATCGATTACCGGATGACCATTACCGAGGCGGTCGATGCGCCGCGCATCCATGCGCAGTGGATACCCGACACACTCTATTACGAGCCCAACGCGTTGAGCGCCGACACGCGGGCCGCCCTCGCCGCCAGGGGGCATCGTCTCGAGGCCATGGGCTACTGGAATCATGTCGCCGCGATTCTCGTCGGCGGTCCCGCGATCGGCACGGAGCCGCGCGGCCGCGATCGCCTGTACGGGGCGATCGATCCGCGCGTGCCCGTGGGAAGCGTCGCCGGCTATTGAGACCGGCTCAGAAGCTCGCGGTCAGGCCGACGCGGACCGCGCGCGGCGCGCCCGGCGTGATGTTGTTGTTGTTGTGCGCGTTCGGGTAATAGCGCTCGTCCAGCAGGTTCTCGACGTTGGCCTGCACGCGCAGACGCTCGTTCGGCGTCCAGTAGACGCCCGCGTCCACGCGCGTGAAACCGGGCAGCGTCACGAGGTTGTCCGCCGCCGCGTACATGTCGGCCTGGTAGATGACGCCGAGCCCGACGCCCCAGGCCGGCGTGAAGTCATAGCGGTTCCACAGGGAAGCGACGTGCTCCAGCAGCTGCGCCAGCTTGAGCCCGGCGAGCGCATCGCCCATCGACCGCTTCAGGTAGCCGTCCTGCCAGGCATAGCCGCTCTGGATGCTCCAGGCGTCATTGATCCGCCCGCTGACCCCGATCTCGACGCCCTCGGTGCGCTGGCCATCCACCAGGATCGACTGCTCCGGGGCATTCGGGTCCGGGATGATCATGTTCCTGCGATCGAGCTGGAACACGGCGGCCGTCACCGCGAGCCGCGGATTGACGTCCCACTTCGCGCCGACCTCGATGTTCTCGAATTCCTCCGGGTCGAAGGCCGCGTTGGAGGGCGTCAGCGAGGCAAGCTGCGCACCCGAACGCGGCACGTAGGTCATGCCGTAGCTCGCGTACAGCGACAGGTTCGGTGCGGGCTTGTAGATCAGGCCGCCGCGCGGCGAGACGAGGTCGTCGGTCGTGTCGATCTCCGTGCCCGTGCCGCGGTGGTCCGTGAAGTCCATGTCGAAGCTCTCGTAGCGCAGGCCGACGATCGCCAGCCATTTCGCCGACAGCCGGACCTGGTCCTGGGCGTACGCCGCCGCGATCGTCGCACGGCCGCGGTTGGTGTTGTCGGTCGCGGTCGGCGCGAACGTGACGGGTACCGAGACCGTCGGATCCTCCGCCGGCACGCTGTACGAAAGGCCGGTACCGTTGAAGAAGCCGGTGTTCCGCACGTTGTCCGTCACCTGCTCGCCGAGCTCGGCGCCGACCAGGAAGTCGTGGTCGATCGGGCCCGTGGCAAACGAGAACGTGACGTCGGTCTGGTTGAAGAGATTCTCGCGCTGCAGCCGGGCGTTGTACGCCGCGAGCGGCACCTGGCCGCTGGTCCCGTCGACCGGGCCTCCGGCGAATACGTTCTGGTAGAACTTGTCAAAATCGCCGTACATGGTGCGGTTGCGCAGTCGGACTTCGTCGTTGAACGCATGGTCGAGCGTGATCGAGCCCTGATTGACCTTCGCGTACGTCAGGCTCCGGGCCGGGTCGCCGAAGAAGACCGATTCGTCGCTCCGGAACGGCCGGCCCTCGAACGAAGGAAACCCGCGATCGGTGACCCGGTCGTAGTCGAAATACTCGTACGCAAAGCGCAGCACCGTCGCATCGCCGATCGCGAGCGCGAGTGTCGGATTGATGCCCATGCGCTCGAGCTCGACGCCGTCGCGATAGCTTCCGGAGTCCTCGTAGACGCCCATCACGCGGAACGCGGCGCGGTCGCTGGCCGCGTCGCCGACATCGAAGGTCGCGCGCCGGTTGTCCCAGGAACCGCCCTGCAGCGAGACCTCGCGCACCGGCACCCAGCCCGGCTGCCGCGACACGCGGTTCACGACGCCGCCGGCGCCGCCGCGGCCGAAGATCATGGCGTTCGGGCCCTTCAGGACCTCGACGCGGTCGATGTTGTACAGGTCTCGGAAGTACTCGAGGTCGTCGCGCGCGCCGTCCAGGAAGAAATCGCCGGTCGAGGCGTTGCCGCGCAGGATGATGGTGTCCCGGTGGCCCTCGCCCTGCGCCATGCCGGCCCCCGGCACGTAACGCGCGACGTCGGCGAGGCTCTGCATCGACTGGTCCCGGATCAGGTCGCGGGCGATCACGGAGATCGACTGCGGCACGTCGACGAGCGGCGTATCGGTCCTGGTCGCCGTGCGGCTGTGCTCGACGAGGTAGCCGTCGGACTCGTGTTCGGCCACGACCGTGACCTTGGGGAGTGGCGTGGGCGTCTCGGCCACGGCGGCGTCGGCGTTGGCTTCGGCGCGCGCAGTCGTGGTGGCTGTAAGAAGTGCTGCGGCGATGGCGATTCGAAGACGCATGCGGGTGTCCTTGAGGAACAAATGAGAATGATTCTCATTATCTTACCGGTCCGGTGCGACTCTGTCGATAGGAATACGAATTATTCGCATTTATGGAAAATCCCCGATCGTCGAGGTGCAGTCCTCGAGGCGGTCCCGGGCCCTTGCAGCCAGCAACCGCAAGTAATATCCCGCCTATCACATGGTCACCGAGCGCTTGGGACGACGCGAGGCCGCAGAGGCGGCCGCCTGATGCCGGACGCCCTGCCGGCGCTGCGTGTCGTGGCGCTGGCCGCAGTTGCCGCGAGCGCCATCGCGCTGGCAGCGCCCCGCGCGCTGTCGCAGCAGGCCGGTGCGGTTTCCGATCCGGTCGCGACGGCGATCATGGCCGAGCTGGATGCGCTCATGCACCCGGAGGCCGGGGATCTACTCGGCACGCACATCGCCTTCCCCGAGCTGATCCGGGACTTCTACGCACGCCGTGCTTTTCGACCCGCCTGGGGCGAAGATAGAAACACCTCGGAACTGCGCCGCGCCATCGCCGAAAGCGCCGCGGACGGCCTGAATCCCGAAGACTATGCGCTGTCCCGGCTCGAGGACCTCGCACGGCAGGTGCGCGACCCGGCAGCGACCGCAATCCTTCATGCGCGGCACGAGATCCTGCTCACCGAGGCATTGCTGCGACTCGGTTACCACTATTCGTTCGGCAAGGTTGATCCCGAAAGCTTCGACTCGGAGTGGAACTTTGCGCGAACACTGGAGGATCGAGACGTCGCCAGCCGGATCGAGCTCGCACTCGCCGCCCAGGACATCTACCAGCGCATCGAGGCGCTGAAGCCCACGCACCGCATGTATCGCGAGCTCAAGCGCGAGCTCGCCCGCTACCGTGCGGGGGAGGCCGCCCCAACCCCGGCACCGGTCCCCGCGGGTGCGTCACTCAAACCCGGCGCCAGCGACCCGCGAGTGCCGCTCATCCGTGCGCGCCTGGTCGCGAGCGGCGACCTGGCGGCAGGCGCGGTTGATGTGCCGGAAACCTATGACGCGGCGCTCGAGGCCGCCGTGCGCCGGTTCCAGCAGCGCATGGGCCTCGAGAGCGACGGCGTGATCGGCGCGGTTACGGTGGCCGAGCTCAACGTGCCGGTCACGGAACGCATCCGCGCGCTGCGCATGAACCTCGACCGTGGCCGCGTGCTGCTGCACGACCTGCCGGAACGCTTCGTGGTCGTGAACATCGCTGGATTCACCGTCTACCTGGTGCGCGGACAGGAGATCGAGCGGAGCGCGCGCAGGTGGGCAAGACCTATCGCCGGACGCCACTGTTCCGCTCGGAGATGAACTACCTGGTGTTCAACCCGACCTGGACCGTGCCGCCCGGCATCATCCGGAACGACATCCTGCCGGCCGCGCGCACTGATCCCGCTTCGATCACGCGCCGCGGCCTCAAGGTGCTCGATTCGGGCGGGCGCGAAGTCGACCCGGCGACCGTCGACTGGTCGCGCTTCAAGAGCGGGCACATCCCGTACACGCTGCGCCAGGATCCGGGCCCGGACAACGCACTCGGCCGCGTCAAGCTGATGTTCCTCAACGAGTACTCCGTGTACCTGCACGATACGCCGTCGCAGGCGCTGTTCGACCGCGCCGAGCGCGCCTTCAGCTCCGGCTGCGTGCGCGTCGAGCGCGCGCTCGAGCTCACCGAGCGCGTGCTCGACGACCCGGCGCAGTGGAACGCCCAGTCGATCGATGCGGCGATCCGCGGCGGGGAGCTGCAGAACGTGACGCTCAAGCGCCGCATGCCGGTGCTGCTTACTTACTGGACCGCCTGGGTGGATCCCGAGGGCCGCGTGAACTTCCGGCGCGACCTCTACGGCCAGGACGCGATGTGGGCCGAGGCGCTCGACGCGCCGTTCCGCGTTCGCGCCCAGCCGTTGTTTTCCGAGTCGGTCGGCTGACAACGCACTCGGACATGCGGTTCATGGATGGAATCATGGTCATTGACGGCGGGCTCGCGACCGAGCTCGAGGCGCGCGGTTGCGACATTTCGGGCGCCCTGTGGTCCGCCCGCGTATTGCGCACGGCCCCGGAAGTCATTGAACGCCTGCACTACGACTACTATGCGGCCGGCGCGCGCGTCGCCATCACGGCGAGCTACCAGGCGAGCTACGAGGGCTTCGCGGCGATCGGACTGGATGCCGACGAGACGACGCGCCTGCTGCGCCTGTCGGTCGAGCTCGCGCGGTCCGCGCGGGCGCGCTACCGGCGCGACCACCCGCAGGATCGGCGCGAGCTGTTCGTCGCGGCTTCAGTGGGCCCCTACGGCGCAATTACCCACGACGGGGCCGAGTATCGCGGCAATTACGGAATGACCTCCGGGCAGCTCGTCGCATTCCATGAACGCCGCTTCGCCGTGCTCGCCGCGTCAGGAGCCGACTTCCTTGCCTGCGAGACGATCCCGGTGCTCGAGGAGGCGCGTGCCTATGCGACGCTGCTCGCGCGGCACCGCGAGGTGCAGGCCTGGCTGAGCTTCACGTCGCCGGACGGTGTGCACACCTCGCACGGCGAGCCGCTCGCCGACTGCGCGCGCCTGGCCGACGGCCTGCCGAACGTATTCGCCGTCGGCGTCAACTGCGTCAGACCGGAAGTCGTAAGCGCAGCGATCCGCACGCTCAAGTCCGGCACCGGCAAGCCGATCGTCGTCTATCCCAACTCGGGCGAACGCTGGGACGCGGGCGGCGAGCGCTGGCACGGCGCGCCAGGACACGAGGGCCTCGCCGCGCTCGCGCCAGGCTGGATCGCCGCCGGCGCGGGCCTCATCGGCGGCTGCTGCCGCGTGGGTCCGGCACAGATTGCGTCGCTCGCCCAGGCGGTGGCGCGCGCCGGTATTCGGGCCGCGGGCGCGTCCGACCTCGCGGCGATTCGCGCGCTGCTCGAGCACAGCCGCCTGCCGACCGGCGACCTCGATCAAACCCGGCCGTGGTTCGTCGCCGCCCACGAAGGGGCAAACCTCCTCGGCACGGGCGCGCTCGAGGTTCTCGGCGCGACCGGGCTGCTGCGGTCCGTGGCGGTCGCCGGGCACGCGCGCGGTACCGGAATCGGGCGCGCCCTGGTGCAGGCTGTCGAAGACGAGGCCGGGCGTCGCGGTCTGCGGGACCTCGTGCTGCTGACCGAGACCGCGCGCGATTTTTTTGCGCGGCTGGGCTACGCCGAAATCCCGCGCGAACAGGCGCCCGAAGCAGTGAAGTCGACCGCCCAGTTCAGGTCGCTCTGCCCGCAGTCGGCGCGCTGCATGATCAAACGCTTGCCACCCTAGCGATGCCCCGCCGGTGAGCAGGGAACCCGCACGTGTCCTTTTCATCTGCACCGGCAACTCCGCGCGCAGCATCCTAGCGGAGGCGCTCGCAAACCATCACGGCGTCGGCAGCGTCGTCGCCCTGAGCGCCGGCAGCCACCCGAAGGGCCGGGTCAATCCGTCCGCCATTGCGACGCTGCAGCGACACGGCCTGCCGACCGCCGGTCTTCGCTCGAAAGCCTGGGAGGAATTTGCCGCGCCCGGCGCGCAGGCGATCGACCACGTGATTACCGTCTGCGACCACGCCGCCGGCGAGATCTGCCCCGCCTGGCCCGGTGAGCCGGCAGTCGAGCACTGGAGCATCCCGGATCCGGCCGCAGTTACCAGATCGACCGAGTCGGTCCGCGATGCGTTCGAATCGGCCTACCTGGATCTCGAACGCCGGGTCCTGGATCTCCTGCAGCGAATGACTATTGGCCGCGTGCCGGAGTAGGGCCGATAAGGCCGGAGCTCACCCCGATGGCCGCGTTCACCGCGGCGCTGGTCTGGCTGTTGGTGTCCTAGGCGATCGTGCGGCGCGAACTGACCGGACAGGCCTCGGTCGACGAAATCGAAGACCAGCGCTGACCGACTGACGCCCGTGCGGCGGGCTATTCGCTGACTGGCAACAGCACGCGCGACGGGTGCTGCCGGTCGTGGTGGAGCGTGATCGCCGCGACCCGGGACTCGGCGGAATCGACCTCCGACCTGCCGGTCTGCAGGTTGCGCGACAGGTGCGGGTCGAAGGACGCCGAAACCTGCACGCGGATCCGGTGACCCTTGCCGAAGCGGATGCCTGCCGGCGCCTGAACCCAGCGAAGCGCATACACCCGCCCTGGCTCGAGCGGCTGCGGCCCCTCGTCGGGCTCGCGGTAGCTTGCGCGGATCACGTCATTGCCCGGGCTCGTTACGTTGAAGGCGGCGCCATCCGGGCGCACGTCCTGCAGCCGCACCCAGAGGTCGAAGTCGCGGCAGTCGCAGGAGGCGTGAATTTCCACCGCAATGTCGCCGGCAACGGTGAGCGCCTCGGCGAGCGGCTCGCTGTCGAAGGTCAGCACGTCGTCGCGATCCGCGAGCGCACGGTAGTCGTGCGCGCCGGGCGTCGGATGCGGGTCGGCGACCGGGCGTTCCGGGTCCGCGGTGAATACATTGCGCGCGGTCTCGAGCGGGACCTCCTGCACCCGTTTCGGCGCCGGCGGCCAGCGATCCGACGCGCGCCATTCATTGGCGCCCATGACGAAATACCGCACCCCCGGCTCCGTCACGAAGCGGTTGGCGAGGCCGCGCAGGTAATGGTCGTGGAAATCGAGCACGAGCGCGTCGTAATCGAGCGCCGCAGCGGGCCCGAAGTCGAGTTCGCCCGCAAGGCTTGACGTCGTCGAGGGTGCGCCGTGCACCCAGGGGCCCAGCATCAGGTGCGTGCGCGGCGCCTGGCCCGCGCGCGCCTGCACCAGGCCGTTGAAGTTCGTCGCCGCGCCCTCGACACCGTAGGCATCGTCGTACCAGCCGCTCAGGTTGAGCACGGCCGCCGATACGCGGTCGTAGCGCCCGCGGAGTTCCGCCCAGTCCCACCATGGATCCTCGGGAGGGTGCGCGAGCCACTCGAAGTAGTACGGCGCCTCCTTGCGCAGCCACGGCAGGTCGCGCAGCGGCAGGAACGACTGGAATTCATCCGCCACCTCGCGCCAGCTTTGCTCGGCGTTCCCGTCGACCGGCATGCCGAGCCGCCGCCGCGCGTCCGGCGCCACGTTCTCGTAGATCCAGGGCAGCCACGAGCGGTCGAAGAGCCCGTTGAAGTAGAAGAAACGGCGCGGCGATGAATAAGTCATCGCCGGCGCCATCGCGACAAGGTGCGGCGGCCGCTCCAGCGCAGCGAGCCACTGCACTGCGCCGGGGTACGACAGCCCGTACGTCCCTACGCGGCCATCCGACCACGGTTGTGCAGCCGCCCACTCGATCGTGTCGTAACCGTCCCTGCCTTCCTGGCGGTATGGGTCGAAGTGCCCGCCAGAGGCATAGCGGCCGCGCACGTCCTGCAGCAGAACGGCGTAGCCGCGCTCGAGCGCCTTGCGGTGGATGCCGTCGCTCTCAGCCGCGTCGTGCTTGCCGTAGGGCGTGCGGAAAACGAGGACCGGGAATCTTCCGTCGCTCGTGGGGCGATAGAGATCCGCGCGCAGCACGACGCCGTCGCGCATCGGCACCGCGACGTCGCGATCGACCTCCAACGCGGCGGCCGGACCGATGCCCGCGACCGACACGAGCACGAGTGCCGCGATGCCCGACCTCATTCGCCCGACAGCGCCGCGACCAAGGCGAGATCCGCCGAGCGCACTTTGCCGACGTCGAAGCCCTTCGCCGCCGCCGTCATCCGGGTGAGCGCCGCCCCGATCGGCATCGGCGGCCTCTTGTCCCCGGGCTTGGTGCGGATGAAGCGCACCGGGTTGATGCGCGCGACCACGAAGGTGCGCAGGTACGGCGACTTGAAGCCGCGCGCCTCCAGCGCCTTGACGATCCTGCGCACCTGCGTGTCGATGTCGCGCAGGCGTGCCGCGTAGCCCTCGCGCTCGCGCAGGCTCGCGGCGAGCGTACGGTCGCTGAAGCGGTCCACCTTGCGCAGGAACGAGCCGTAGGCGCCGCCCGCGAAGCGCGCGTCCTTCAGGTACAGGATGCCGAGCGTCAGGAACTCGGCCGACTCGAACTGCGCCGCGAAATCGTTTTCCTTCGCGCGCGGCTCGCGGCGCGTGAGCGCCTTCGCCATGCGGATCACCTCGAGGCTGCGGTCCTTGAGGTTGTGCGCTTTTTCCGTATTCAACGCGAGGATGCGGAATGCGAGCCCTTTGTCCAGCGAGATGAGCGCGGTGATCTGCCTGAGGCCCAGCACCTTGGCGGCCGCGAGCCGGTGCCGGCCATTCGGCGTCCAGAAACCGCCGTCCTCGCCGCGCACGACGATGATCGGGTCGAGGAATGACCCGGCCTCGTCGATCTTCTGGGCGAGGCGTCTGGCGTGGGTCGGCGACAGGTCGCGCTGGAAAGGCGTCGGCTGCACGGCCGCGAGCGGCAGCGTGGCCAGCAGCACGGTGCCCCCGGAGAGCGGCTCGCGATAGGCGCCGATGGGCGCGCCTCCCCGGTCGCGCACCTGCGCGGCGAGCGCCGCGATGCGCTCATCGTCGATGGGCAGCGCAATTTCCGCGCCGTCGAGGCCCCGTTTCGCCTTGCTCGGCGCGAGTGTCTTGACGCGCGAGCCAGCCCTTGCGCTGCCGGATTTCCGGGTTCCCGCTTTCCGGGTCGCCATGTGCTGCCCCGCCGATGGAGGATGCCACCCGGTAAGTTAATCTAAGCGCGTCGCAGCCGGTACGCGGCATTGGCCCGGAGCCAGGGGTCTGGACCGCAACTTCCGTGAGCTCCCGCTGGGTGCGCGGATTCTTGACCCCGCTTGGCTTTCGTTTACCCAATCAGTGGGTTACGAGGAGTCAGGGGTGGTCGCCCGCGTCGATTGCAAGCGCAATCGCGCCTTTCCGGGAACCCATAGTCGAAATGGCCAGGCCATCGGATCGTATTGGCGAGCTGGGGAGGGGGAATCGTGTCTCACCTGAACAGGCGGCCTGCCGCGGCAGCGGTATGCGCGGCCATCGGCGCGATCGTGCCGATCGTGGTGCTGGCGGATTTCATTCTTGGGACGCCGGGACCTGACGTCCTGGAGGGCACGCCGGAAGCGGACACAATTGACGGCCAGGGCGGGGCGGACACCATGATGGGTCTCGCCGGCGACGATGTGTACATCGTCAACCAAGCCGACGACCAGGTGCTCGAGGCCGCGGGCGACGGCAACGACACCATTAGGTCCGTGGTCACCTACACGCTGCCGATTTTCGTCGAGAACCTCGTGCTGACCGGCGTCAATGCAATCAACGGCAAGGGCAACAACCTCGACAACCGCCTGACCGGCAACGGCGCCCGGAACATCCTGAACGGCGTGACCGGGGAGGACCGGCTGACCGGCAAGGACGGCAACGACATTTACATCGTCAACTCCAGTGGCGACATCGTGGTCGAGGGCGTCGGCCAGGGCAACGACACCGTGCGATCGAGCGTGACGCACACCCTGAGGCCCAATGTCGAGAATCTCTCGCTCACCGGCACCGCCGTCACCAGCGGCAACGGCAACGAGCTCCACAATGTCATTACCGGCAACTCCGCGGCCAACGTGCTGACCGGAAAAGAAGGCCGGGACACGCTGAACGGCAGGGGCGGCGATGATCGACTGATCGGCGGCAATGGCAGGGACACTCTGACTGGCGGGCCGGGGCTCGACATCTTCGTGTTCGACCTGCCGCCCGACGAACTGACCAACCGCGACGACATCACCGATTTCAGCCCGCCGGACGACGTGATACGGCTGGTGGGGTCCGCATTCCCGACGCTGCACACGGCCGGCACCCTGCCGGCATCGGCATTTCGCGCCGCGGCGGTCGCCGCCAGCTTGAGCGATCGGATCCTCTACGATCCGGCCACCGGCATTCTGCGTTATGACGAGGACGGGACGGGACCGATCGCGCCCGTGCAGTTTGCGACCTTGGCCGCAGGGCTCGCGGTCAGCAATGCGGGCTTCGTGGTGGTGGATCCCCTGCCACCGCCGGCCGTGAATTACACGATGCAGATCCAGCCGATCTTTACGGCTAACTGCCAGTCGTGTCATTCCGGCGGTAGCGCGCCGCAGGGTCTTCGGCTCGATGCAAACAACAGCTACAACGACCTTGTGAATGTGAATAGCCGCCAGGTGCCGAGCCTCAAGCGAGTCAAGCCGTTCGACCCCGCTAACAGTTACCTGGTGCACAAGATCGAGGGCACCGCAGCCGTGGGGGGCCGCATGCCGCTCGGCCAACCACCGCTCAGCGCGACCCAGATCGCCCTCATCCGCGACTGGATCGGCGCCGGCGCTGCACCCTGAGTCCCGCCCCAGGCGCACCCGCGTCAGTAGCCGCCGGGCTGCGCCGTCACGGGTACCGCGTCGAATGCGACCGTCGGCAGGTAGGCCGGGGGCCGGCGCGCGGCGTGAGCCTTGTCGAAGGCGTGCGCGATCCCGAGCAGCTCCGGGTCACGCCACGCTCCCGAGAAAAACGAGATCCCGACGGGTAGCCCGTGCACGAATCCCGCCGGCACGCTGACGCTCGGGTAGCCGGCCACCGCGGCCGGCGTCGAGCTGCAGGTCACGCCCGCGTTGTCGCCCATGACGAGGTCGATGGACCAAGCAGGGCTGCAGGTGATGGCGACGAGCGCGTCGACACGGTGCGCCGCCAGCGCCGCGTCGATGCCATCCGCTCCCGCAAGCCGCCGGATCCGCGCCAGGTTCCCGCGATACCCGGTCGAGTCGAGACCGTCTGTGCGCTCCGCCTCGAGGAATAGCTCCTGCCCGAACCAGCGCATCTCGACGGCAGCCTCGCGCTCGTTGAAGGCGATGACGTCGGCAAGCGATTTCACCGGTTGCGTGCCGCGCCGGCTCAGGTATTCGGCAAGGTCGGCCTTCAGCTCGGTCAGGAGCACGACCAGCTCGCCCTCGGAGAATTCCGCGGGCGGCGGCAATTCGACCGGATCGACGACCTCCGCGCCCTGCGCCCGCAGAGTCGCGATGACCGAATCGAGCAGCGGCTCGGCGGCAGCGCCGCCGCCATGATTGCGCACGATGCCGAAGCGGCGGCCGGCGAGGCTCGCGCCCTGGATCGCATCCTGGAAACCGCCGGTCCGTCCTGCCACCCCGGCCGTGGCGGGATCGGCAGGATCCGTGCCTGCGATCGCGTCGAGCAGGATCGCGGCGTCCGCCACCGTGCGCGTCATCGGTCCGGCGGTGTCCTGGCTGTGCGAGATCGGCACGATGCCCTGACGGCTGACGAGGCCGACCGTCGGCTTGAACCCGACGATGCCGTTCGCCGAGGCCGGGCACACGATCGAGCCGTCCGTCTCGGTACCGATCGCCGCGACGACGAGGCCAGCGGCCACCGCGGCGCCGGAACCGGAGCTCGAGCCGCAGGGCGAGCGGTCGAGCACGTGCGGATTGCGGGTCTGGCCGCCGACGGCGCTCCACCCGCTGCTCGAGCGCGTGCTGCGGATATTCGCCCACTCGCTGAGATTGGCCTTGCCGAGAATCACGGCGCCGGCCTCGCGCAGGCGCCGCACGATCTCCGCGTCGCGCTCCGCGGGAGCGCCGGCGAGCGCCAGGGAGCCCGCCGTCGTCGGCACCCGGTCGCCCGTGTCGATGTTGTCCTTGACGAGGACCGGAATGCCGTGCAGCGGCCCGCGGACCTTGCCGGCCTTGCGTTCGGCATCGAGCGCGTCCGCAATCACGAGCGCGTCCGGATTCGTGGCGATGACGGCGTTCAGCGTCGGGCCGGCGTCATCGACCGCCGCGATGCGATCCAGCGACCACTGCGTGATCGCGCGCGAACTCAGCGTGCCGTCTCCCATCGCCTGCTGCAATGCGGCGATGTCGAAATCGGCGAGATCCGGCGTCGGGGCGGGTTCGGGCGAGCGTGCGCAGCCCAGCACTCCGACGGACATCAGCGCGACGACCACGGGATACCGGCAGTTCATGAGAATCGTCCTGCGAGATGACGGACTGGGATGGAATCGTAACACCCAGTCGTCCGCGCAGTTGCCCGCGCCGCAGTACGTCGTCATCGTCAACGAGACGCGAATCGGATCGATCCTGCGCCGCGAGCAGGGCGAAGGTTTTCCCCTCCCCATTGCAAGCAGCTACGAGCAGTTGACGCCCGAGCAGAAAGCGATCGTGCACTCGTGGTACGAGCGCATCGAGCCGGGGGACGAGCCGCCGTATCCCGCCGAGGGATCCCTGACGCCTGGCGGCGCCTGGCCGGCTTCAATTCGATTTCGCGCCGGCGGGCCCTGCCGTCAGTATCGAGAAATCCCGAAACTCGTACCGTCGCTGACCTTGCCCGGTCGTCTCGAACGGCGTGCTCCCGGCTTCGATGCTCTCGAGCGCCGCCTGTAGTTCCCGGAGCAATCCCGGATCGGCGACCGGCGGCCCGTGCGCCGGCAGGAGGCGTTTGAGGCCGGGCGCAAGCGCCGCGAGCCTGTCGATCGACGCCGCGTAAGCTTTCACGTCCGTTTCGGGCGCCCAGAGATACAACTCACCCGCATAGAAGGTGTCACCGGTCAGCAGGAGCCCGTTCTCCACATCGAGCAGACACAGCGAGTCGGGCGTGTGGCCGGGAGTCGCGAGCACCTCGAGCGTACGTCCGCCGAGTTCGAGGCGCTCGCCGTCCCTTACGTGCGCCGCGACCGTCCAGGTCTGCATCGCGTAGTCGCGGCCCGTTACGCCGGCGGGCAGCGGTCCGCACACGCGGTCCTCCGCGAGCGTGTCGCGTGCGTACTCGCGGAGTTCCTCTCCCGCCTCGCCGCGCGCGCTCGCCCGGCTGAACGGCAGGTCGAGATTACGCACGTCCGTGAACTCGCGATTGCCGCCGACGTGATCGAAATGCGTGTGCGAATTGATGACCGTCACCGGCAGCGGCGACAGCCTGTCCACAATACGGCGGATCGAGGCGATGCCGAGGCCGGAATCGAACAGCACGGCGCGCTCCGTGCCGGCGACGAGAAAGGCAGTGACGGTTTCATATTGCCTGGGCTCGTGGATCGCAAACACGCCAGGCGCGACCGCGTACACCTTGAACCAGCCGTCGCTGACATCGACCGCTTCGAGCTCCTCGAAGCCGGGCGCCGGTGGGGCGTTGCACCAGGACCCGGCACCTGCGTCCGCGCTCATGATGCCGAGGGCGATCAGGACCTGGAGTGATTTCATGCGCGTGCAGCTACCTCGTGGTGCTGGTACCGTACGCGCTCGTCAGGCGCAATCGCACCTAAGCTTTGAGCTGGTCGCCCACGGGCAACTGCCGTATGCGCTTGCCCGTCGCCGCGAATATCGCATTGCACAGCGCCGGCAGCACCGGCGGCACGCCGGGCTCGCCCACCCCGCCGAGCGGCCTGCCGTAATCGCCCGGGACGATGTGCACGCGGACCTCGCGCGGCGCCTCGTGCATGCGCGTCACTTCGTACTGGTGGAAATTCTCCTGCTGCGCGCGACCCGCCTTGAAGGTGATCGCACCCGTCATCGCCGCGCTCACGCCCATGACGCAGGCGCCCTCCAGCTGGGAGCGAACGCGATCCGGGTTGATCGTCGCGCCGCAGTCGATCGCGATGTCCACGCGCGGTATGGTCAAGGCGCCATCGGCGTCGATCGCGACTTCCACGACGGCCGCCACGTAGCTGACGAAGCTGTAGTGCGCGGCGATGCCGAGACCGCCGCCCCTGGGCAGGGTCCTGCCCCAGCCCGCCTGCTTAGCGGCGAGCTCGACGACGCCCCGCAGGCGGCCGATATCCACCGGGTAGCGCTCGGGCGACTCGCCGTCGTTATAGGTGTCACTCAGCATCTGCGCCGCCACGATGCGCGCGGGACCGATCACCTCGAGCAGGAAGTCCTTCGGGTCCCGCCCGGCAGCCGCGGCCAGCTCGGCCACGAACGACTGCACAGCGAATGCGTGGGGAATGTTGGACACCGAGCGGAACCAGCCGATCCGCGTGTGCGCGATCGCCTCGGGATTCTCGATGCGGATGTTGGGGATCGCGAACGGCACGTTGATGGCGCCCATGCCGAGCTCCCAGCTCTGCATTCGCGCGGCGGCGTCGAAGGTCGAATCGATGGTCGGCGCGACGGTCCGATGCAGCCACGCGACCGGCAGCCCGCCGGTATCGACGCCGGCCTCCAGGTGCTCCACGGACACGGTGTGGAAGTAGTCGTTGCGCAGGTCGTCTTCGCGGGTCCAGGCGACCTGGACCGGCCTGCCGTCCATGGCCTTGGACAGCACGGCCGCCTCGATCGCGAAGTCGCACTTGGACTTGCGGCCAAAGGCGCCGCCGAGCAGCGTGACGTGTACGGTGACATCCTCGACCGGTATTCCGAGCCGCTCGGCGGTCAGGTTGCGCACGCTCTGCGGTGACTGGAAGCCGCCCCAGACTTCGCACTTGCCTCCCTCGATCCGGGCGCAGGCCGCGGGCGGCTCCATCGACGCATGCGCGAGGTGCGGCAGGTAGTACTCCGCTGAAATTCGTTTCCCGGCAGCGGCCGCCGCGGCGGCAAAATCCCCGTCGTCACGCACGACCCTGGCAGGTTTCCGTGCGGCCGCCTCGAGCGTCGCCCGGTACGCATCGGAGTCGTAGCCGGCATTGGGGCCGTCGTCCCACACGATCTTGAGAGCGCTGCGGCCCTGGATCGCGGCCCAGGTGTTGCTCGCGATCACGGCGACGCCGCCGAGCGGATTGAAGTACGGCGCCCCCGGCGTGGCCTCGATCTGCACGACACGCACTACTCCGGGCAGCTTGAGTGCGTCGGCGCCGTCGAAGCTCACCACTTTACCGCCGGCGACCTGCGGCCGCGCGACGACGGCGTAGAGCATGCCGGGAAGGCGCGTATCGACGCCGTACTGCGCCGTGCCGGCGACGATGCCTTGCGCATCGACGAGATCCAGCTTGCCGGTGCCGATGTAGCGAAACTCCGAAGGGTCCTTCAGGCGGATGGCATCTGGCGCAGGCAGCGGCATGCCCGCAGCCGCCTTGGCGAGTTCGCCATAGCCGAGGCGTCGGCCGGTCGCGCCGTGCACGACTTCGTGATTCTTCGCCTGCACCTCGCCCAACGGGACCTGCCAGTGCGCGGCGGCGGCTGCTTCCAGCATCTGGCGCGCGGCCGCGCCGCAACGGCGCATGGGCATGAAGAAATGCCGCACGCTGCGCGAGCCGTCGGTGTCCTGGTTGCCGTAGCGCGGCTCGTCACCGGGCGCCTGCACGACGCGCACGCGCGCCCAGTCGGCCTCGAGCTCGTCGGCGACGATCAGCGGCAGGCTGGTGCGCACGCCCTGCCCCATCTCGGAGCGATGGCAGACGATGCTGACGATGCCGTCCTCGCCGATGGATACGAACACCAGCGGGTTGTCGACCCAGCCGTGCGGCATAGCGTCCGCGCCGTACTTGGGCGGGTCCTCCGCGCGCAGTGCCGCGGTGTAGCCAAGGGCGAGTACCAGCCCGCCGAGCGCCGAGGCGCCCTGCAGGAACGTCCGCCGGCTGACGTTGGCGATCGCCAGGGGCGCTGTATCCGCATCGAATGCGGCGTTCATGGCGCCGCTCCTGACTCGCCGGCTGCGCGCTTGATCGCGGCGCGAATGCGGCCATACGTGCCGCAACGGCAGATGTTGCCGGCCATGGCCGTGTCGATTTCGGCGTCGGTCGGTCTAGGCTTTTCCTTGAGCAGCGCGGTCGCGGACATGATCTGGCCCGCCTGGCAGTAGCCGCACTGCGGAACGCCCAGCGCCACCCATGCCATTTGCACGGCCTTGCCGGTCGCATCCTCGCCGATCGCCTCGACGGTGACGATCCTCTTGCCGGCGAGCGCGGAAACGGGAACGACGCAGGCACGTACCGGCTGGCCGTCGACGTGCACGGTGCAGGCGCCGCACAGCGACATGCCGCAGCCATACTTGGTCCCGGTCAGGCCGAGCTCGTCACGCAGCACCCACAGCAAGGGGGTGTCCGCGGGCACGCCGACGTCATGATCCTTGCCGTTGATGTTCAGCTTGAGCACGGTGACCTCCGTCAGCGCCTGGCGAGGGAAGCATACGCCCGCAGCACGATACTTGCCGACCGATGTTATAACGTAGTATAACTCGGGCCGTGAAGCTCGCGATCCGCCGCATCGGCAATTCCCTCGGCGTCATCATCCCCAGGACCACGCTCGAGGCCTGGGGCCTCGGCGAGGGTGACGTGCTGGAACTGACTGAGCACGGCATCCGCCCGGCTGAGCGGAGCACGGGTTATTCGCATCAGTCACTGGACGAACTCAAGCGATCGCTCGCCCTCGCGGTGCTCCGCCGCTTCACGCCGCGGGAGATTCGCGCGCAGATCCTGGCGAACCTGTACCGCTGGAAGAACCAGGGCACGTGGGTTCCGGCCTACGCCGAATGGCAGGATCTCGCGCATCGAGAGGACGACGCGGCGCTATTTGCCGCCATGCTCGGGCGCGACGGGCGCGCGGTGGCGCTGCGCCAGTCGATGCCGTTCGTCGGCCTCCTGTCGCAGGAAGAAGTGAGAAAGCTCCATGCAGAAGCGGCAGCTTGACCACGTGCTGCGTGCCGCGGGCTGCATCACCGGCGAGAAGCGGTTCGTCATCATCGGCAGCCAGGCGCTGCACGGAACGTTTCCGGACCTTCCCGACGACATCGCGCGATCGGCCGCGGTCGACCTGATCGCCACCCGGAATCCCGACCGTACCGAATGGCTCAACGCAATCGGGGTCGCCTCGCCGTTCCACGAGAGCTTCGGCTATTACGCCGATCCCGTCGATGAATCGAGCGCAACGCTTCCGAAAGGCTGGAAGTCGCGGCTTGTCGCCCTGCCGTCGGGCGACACCGAAGGGGTACAGGGGCTCTGCCTCGATCCACATGATCTCGCAATCGCGAAGTACGTCGCGTGCCGCGAGAAGGATCTGGCCTTCACCCGCGAGCTGGCCCGCCGCGCAATCGTCGCCCGCGAGCGACTGCTGGCGCTCGTCGACAAGACGCCGGTCACCGAGGAAGTACGCGAGAGAATACGCCGCGACATCGCGCGCGACTTCCTGATGCAGACTGCCTAAACGCTGCGCGCGTACCAGGCGTAGTCGAGTTCGGTGACCTGGGCGGCAAAGCGCACGCATTCCTGGCGCTTGATGGCGATGAAGATCTCGAGCGTCCTCGCGCCCAAGGCATCGCGCAGGAACGCGGACTTCTCGGCGCGATCCAGCGCTTCATGCCAGGTAGCGGGAAACTCGCGCGGCAGCGCCTGCGCGTATCCGTTGCCTGCGACGGGCGGACCAGGGTCGAGCTGCTCCCGTATGCCCCGCTCCGCCCCGGCCAGCACCGCGGCCGCCGCGAGATAGAGGTTCGCATCGGCGCCCGCCACCCGGTGCTCGACATGCCGGCTCTCAGGCGGCCCGGCCGGCACGCGCAGGCTCACCGACCGGTTGTTGATACCCCAGATCGGCGACACCGGCGCGTAGCTCGCCGACTGGAAGCGCCGGTACGAGTTCGCGTTCGGCGCGAATACCGCGAAACTCTCGGCCATCGTCGCTTTCAGGCCGCCGATCATGTGCCGGAGCAACTCGCTGCCGGCCGGATCGTCGGCGGCGCACAGGTTCTCCGCGGCATCGCTGCCATGACGGCCAAGACTAAGATGCAGGTGCAGCCCGCTGCCGGCGCGCTCCGCAAACGGCTTGGCCATGAACGTCGCGAGCCAGCCGTGCCGCGCCGCGACGCCGCGCAGCAGCCGCTTGAACAGAATGGCCTCGTCCACCGCGCGCAGCGCGTCGTGGCGGTGCTTCAGCGTGATCTCGAATTGGCCGCTCGCGTACTCCGACATGAGCGTCTCGGCCGGAAGTCCCTGCGCGGCGGCGGCGGCGAAGACGTCGGCGAACACCGGCGCCAGGTCATCGAGTCGCGTGAGGCTGTAGGCGTCGATCTTCTGCCGCTCGCTGGCGCGGCCGCCGCCTGCGGGCTGCAGCGTCTCCGGATGCAGGAGGTAGAACTCGATCTCGCAGGCGAGCACCGGCGCATAGCCCATGCCCCGCAGGCGATCGACCGCCCGCGCCAGCGCATGACGCGGATCCGCCGGCGCGGGAGCGCCGCTGCGATCGAACATCGTCAGCATCAGTTGCCCGCTCTGCATGGGCAGCCAGGTGATCGGGGTCAGCGTGCCTGCAACCGGGCGGCACACCATGTCGGCATCGCCCGTGTCCCACACGAGACCCGTGGCGTCGACGTCCATGCCGGTGACGTCAAGGCCGAGAATGGACCCCGCGACCTGCCGGCCGCTCGCGAAGATGGCGGCCAGCTCATGGCGGCGCACCAGCTTGCCGCGTGCCACGCCGCAGGGATCGGTCAGAAAAATCTGCACCGCATCGATCTGCGGGTGACGTGCGAGGAACTCCTGCAGCTCGCGGTCGTCCGCCAGTCCGGTCATGCCAGCACCTGATCCGGGGACACCGGGCGTTGCAGTGAGCGAACGTGTCTCACGACCGGAAGTTAGCAGACTTGGCGTCGGCGCAGGAATGGACCGTCGCCGCCCCGGCTACCAGGCAATCCCCCGCCCCCGCTGGTCAAGGAACTCGCCCGAAGCTGCGGGTGTCAGGGTGCCGATCAATGTGATGATCCGCTCCGCTGCCGTATCCGGCGTCTGGACCTCGAGCCCCGGCTTGGCGAAGCGCGCCGACAGGGCCGTGTCAACCGTGCCCGGATGCAATGCGACGCATGCCGCCTCGGGCCGGATGCGGCGCAACTCGATCGCCGCGGTACGTACGATCTGGTGCAGCGCGGCCTTGGAGGCACGGTAGCTGTACCAGCCGCCAAGCCGGTTGTCGCCGATGCTGCCGACGCGCGCCGAAAGGGTGGCGAACACGCTCTTGCCGCGACGCAGTAATGCCACATCCATCTCTCTACCGGTCCGTGGCACGGTGTTTTAATTCGGCACCACCTAATCAAGGACGCACCACATGATCGGCTATGTAATCCTGGGCACCAACAATATTGCGCGTGCCCGATCGTTCTATGACGCGTTGCTGGCGGAGATGGGCGTTACGCGGATGATGGAATTCGGCGCCCCGGGCCTGCGTGGCGAGGGCGGCGAAGGCTTCTACGCGGCCTACCTCCGGGATCTCGACGGCAACAAGCTGGACGTGTATCACTACGGGTGAGCGGCTGCTTGCGAACGAAACCTACGAGCTGACCTGAGAGAAGTCCCGCTTTCATCACAGCTATTGCACTGGCACGCCACGGTCGGCTTTCTCAAATCCTGATCGGCAGGACTCTGGTAATGGCTGCCACGAAAACCGGACCAAGCTCAAAAGCATACGCCAGCTGCGCGACTGCGACGCTGACTACAGGATTCTGCTCTGCAGGGCGCGCACCGCAGCGGATGCCGTGACCCCAGGCAGCAGTCGGTCATCATCCTGCAGCCCCTGCAATTGCGATGTCAGCGGCAAGATCCCGGCCCAGACCGGAATGGCATAGTCATCGGGTTCATCGACCGGCATCCCCTCGGATACCTTGGCGGATGCAGAGTCGATGCTCACTGCGATCACTCCAGTCATCTTGACCTCGTTGTCATGAGGCGCCCGCAGCTCGTCCCAGCGGCCCGGCATCAGGTGTTCGCTGATGATCTTCATGGCGTGCAGTTTCTCTGCCGGACCTTCGACCAGTCTCGGACTACCAAAGACCGTCACCGACCGATAGTTCATCGAGGAATTGAATGCCGAACGCGCCAGCACGATGCCATCCAGCAGGGTCACGTTAAGGCAGATCCTCTCGCTGCCTTCAACCATGCGAATCACCCGGGCTTTGCGCGCGCCGTGCAGATACAACGTTTCGCCATCGCGGCCATAGATCATGGGCACGACCACCGGATTTCCGTCCTCGACGAAAGCAACCTGTGCTGCGAATCCGGCGTCCAGGATCCGATGCACGCTTTCCCTGTCATAGCGGCCCTTCTCGCGAAGCTGCCTGACCTCGTTCAGTGTGCTCACCGGGTACTCGGCTGTCATAGATCTTCATCCATTCGTGAGATAAGCGAACCATCACACGATACAGAACCGTGACACCGAAGTGGCATAAGCAGAATGGGCTTTGGCAGGAATGGTGGCCAAGGGCAGAATTGAACTGCCGACACGCGGATTTTCAGTCCCACTCTGAAATCTGCGATTCGAGTTCCATCAACCGGTTAGCCGGGGCGCCCGCGACGTTCCAGCACCTGGCCGACACCCGCAGCGGTCTGCTCGACCAGCCGCCGCATGTCATCCGCACCCGGCCCGGCCACGCGGCGGAACTCGGGTGAGTTGACGTCATCCTGCACATGCACGCTGTGCCCGGCTCGCCTCGTCACCGAGGATCGAGGCGGTCGAAGCGGGTCAGGTACTCGGGAGCGGTGTGGTAACCCGGAAACGCCGTGCCGATGAGTCGGCCGGCCGAGTACAACAGCGCAGTCGGGGCATGGACCAGCGCATCCCGAAACTGCAACTCGACCGAGTCTGCGATGCGTAGCGTCGTCACGGGCCACCCCCTCGCCGTTGCAGTGCGGCGCGCGAAGTCCCTGTCGGCAGCACTGTGCAGCACCACCGTCACGTCCAGCTCGGCGAGTCGAGCCGCCTCCTGCAGCGTCGCAACACCATCGACCGACAGCGGCATGTGCGGCGACCACACGTAGATGGCGCCACGCCGCGACTCCCGCAGGAGTGCCTGCAGGTCGGCGTCCGTGAAACGTGAGCCCGCTGCGTGGACACGGTCGTGTGTCGTCGCGGTCGACTGACACGACCCCGACCACCGGACTACCGAGATGGTGTCGGGACCAACGCGAGTCAGCGACGCGTCGCGTTCTTCAACGGCCTCGACGACCCACGTGCCAATGGCGTGCGTCGGCCAGTAGCGTGTCTTCACGCCGTCCGTCGACGGTCGTGGCAGTGCCGGCGGCACGACCGACCACAACGCGAGCTGCTCGTCGATGTGCCGTCGGCACGGCGTGTCCTCTGCGTATCCAGCGCCCGGCGCTGTCAGCGCGCCCGCGACCACCGCGGCCGCGACCGCCGACCTCGCTGCTGCCACTATTCTGCCTCGCACGCTTCGAGCAGGCCGGCCTTCCGGTCATCGTCGACCGGCAGCCACTTCTCCTCCACCAGCTGTCGGCATTGGGCCGGGCTCAGACTGAGAGCGGCCCATGCGGCTTCCTGAGGACGAAACGTGGCCAGCGTCGGTGCGCACGTGTGTCGCCACAACTCACCAATGGCCTCCGCCGATTCGCGGCGTGCCGGCGACGCAAACAGGTTCGTAACGCGCCGGGTGGCTGCCGGGTCCACCACGCGTAGCTCGAATCGTTTCGGCGCGTCGGTCTCATTCGGCACCAGATTGGCAATGTAGAAGACCTTGCCGTCGGGGAAGAACGCGGGGAAGTAGTGGCCGACGCCCTCGGTTGTCGACGTCGTCAGCCGTGACAACTTGCCTGCACCGACGAGGCGGCCCGCGCTGTCGCGCTCGAGGTCGACGACGACGACGTCGGTCAACGCGGGAGCTTTGAGGCCGCCGTCGACGAACGGCGTCAGGTAGTCGAACTTGCTGATGTGGAATGCCAGCGCACGCCCATCGAAGCTGAAATCCGCCTTGCCAGCGGCGAACCCGAAATCCACGCGTTCGGCGCACGTGGTCGTCTGGCCAGCCGGGTCCGTGCTCAACACCTCGAAGATCTTGAGCGAGGCAGGCTGCCCGGCCTTGCTGTCGTCGTGAGCAACGACGTAGCGCCCATCTTTCGAGATGAACGGCGTGGCCAGGTCCCGCGTGATCTGGGGACAAAGCTGCATCGGCACGCTCGGCGTCACCGTCAGTGCGCCGCCCTTGGTCACGAACGTATAGTCCACCACCCGGAAGCCCGGCATATCCGGTTGAATCGTGCCGGAGAACATCATGCGGTAGACGGTCGTGCCGTCTCTCAGCGTGCCGGTGTGCGACACGATGCCGACCGACTGATAGTAGACTTCACGCACGTCGGGATGGCGATGCTCGTAGACCGCGGGCACATCGGCGGCGTCGCGTCCGGCGTCGAGTCGTGACACCAGCGTGGACGCGTCGTAGAAGTTGATGCTGAAGTTGGCCGTGTAGGACGACGGGACTGTCACGTAGCGACCATCCGGCGTCGCGACCGCGTCGGACTTGTCGGGAATGCGAATTCGTTTGCCGGTGGTCAGGTTGTAGAGGTAGTTGAGGTTGTGGCTTGCGACCGCCACGATGCGCTCACCCTTCGCGTTGGGCACGGGGCGCGCGAACCAGTTGACGTCGTCGAGCGGAGGATCGCCGGCCGCTGGCCGCGACACCTCGACAAAAGCCCCTGGGGTAGCCACCGCGCAGTACGGTGGTACATCTGCAGCGTGGCCCGCACCTGCGCTCGCGAGTAGCAGCGTCGTGAAAAGGATGCGCGCGGACAGGGGTGACATTCGTTCGGTGTCGCTCATAGCGGGCCTCCCGTGACCTCCGTGGGCTGAAGCAGTATGGGGTCAGGTCCTGCATCTTGCATACACACGCAAAATACAAGACCTGACCGACGTCCCCCCGCTTTTGAGTAGCGGGCAGGTTTAGAGTCAAACCCCGGTTGCCGACCTCTTCGCGCGTACTCACTGGGGATCAAGTCGTGGGAGTTTCTTGCGGGCGAGAGAACGAGTCTAGGCCGGCGTGCCGGACAAGCGGAATGGGCTTTGGGAAAGATGGTGGCCAAGGGCAGAATTGAACTGCTGACACGCCGGGAGGGGATTTATCCTGCCTATACTTCGCCAACCAGTAGCAATCCAGTGATGCATCGGAGAATTGCTGCCGGTCTTTTCGCCTGCTGCGTCCAGGCAATTTGCCCGGGCGTATTGGCTGAGGCCGCAGGGCAAGTCACTTCCTGTGCCGATCCCGTGGCAGAAACTGGAACCGGGATCGAAGTCGAACTTGGGCAAGTCACCGTCATCGAGATGCGGCGCCCGAGGCATGCCGCACAACCGGCATTCGAGCTGGAACCCGACACGATTCGTGAGACCGTCCCGATTGCTCTGACTGAGATTTTCCGCCGCGTTCAGTCAGTCGGGATACGCACGAATTCGCGCGCCGAGCCTCCCCGCGGCGGCGGCTGCAGCCCCGCCCTGGCCGAGCCAGCGCCGCGTCTACGGGGTTGGAGGGTTGCCGGGGTTCCCGTTGACCGCAGCGACTGCCAGAGCGGCGCGCTCACCCTCGTGCAGCGCCCCAACCACAGTGGCCGGGTGGGTAACGTGGGTGGCCTCTCCAGCGAAGAAGATTCGGTCCTCGGCAACCGGAACTTGAAGGTCTCGCCGTCGGTTTTGGTCGGCGGACTCGAAGGTCCCCACCATCGCGTACGAGTAGGCGCCGAGCGTATACGGCGCAGCCCCCCAGTTCTGCACGATCCCCTCGATGTAGTGCGCGGTGGCCGGGTTCTCCTCCCCGGGAAAGGTCGCGTCGAGATCGGCGAGGATGGCGTTCACGATCGCTTCGTCGCCGGCAGCCCCCCCGCCCGCAGTCTCCGCGAGTCCGGTCAGCGCCAGCGCGTTGTCTCCCATCGGGTAGCACATCATCACGTAGGAGGTTGTCCCGCTCTTGTAATCGCTCGGAATCCAACAAAATCCGGCCACGCCTTCGGTCACCATCGAGCCCAACGCCACGCCTTCGGTCTCCCACCATGGCGCGCTGAAGCGCAGCGGCACCTTCATCCCTGCGTCTATGCCGATGCCGTTGTACGCATCAACGGTTGTGTCCGGCAAATCAGGCACAAAGTCGATTTTCTCGGCCTGCAGGACGCCAATTGACACGGTGACGATGACCTGATGCGCGAGGTACACAGCGCCGGAGAGGTCGGTAACGGCCACGCTTTCCCCGCTCGTGTCGATCGTGACGACCGGGCTGTTCAGCCGGAGGTCGCTGTTGGCGACCACGTCGTCCCACCACACCGTTTCCAGGGCGTCGGAGTAGCCGAGGTCCTTGTCCCCGAGCACCCTGATGCCGTTCGACAAATCCCATCCATAGTCCTGAATGGCGAGGCTTTGCGCGCCGAGCTTGTGGAGGCTCGTCGCGAACACGGAGCCGGCGAACCCCGCATCGTAGATGTGATACGCACGGTGACCGACACCCACACCATACTCATAGAGCACGTCGTCCGCGAGCGAGGTCGTGGGATCGGGGTGAAGTTCCGTCCTCCAGTACCAGTCGTAGATGTCCCACGATTGGGTCACGTCGGGATCATCAGCGCACGCGCGAGCTGCTCCGGCGACGGTCCAGCAGGTGTTGGTGCCCCCGTCCATGGAGTACACCTCAGCACCGTTGTACCCAGACACGTATATCGACTCACCGTACTCCCCGGTAATGGCAGGCCAGACAGGGTTGTCGCCCACCGCCAAGTAGTGCTCTTCCGCTCCGAGATCGACGCGCATGTCGCCCAACGTGGTGCTCTTTACGCGCCCTCCGATACGATCGGTCGCCTCGAGGATCAGGACATCATACCCCTCGGCTATCAGCGTCTTCGCCGCATAAAGGCCTGCGCTGCCCGCGCCTACGACGATGACGTCGTGACTCTCGGCGGCGGCGGCGTCGATGCGGATGCTCAGCGCCTGGGAATCGCTGTTGGGCGGAGAAGCGGAATCCGTGACGGTGATCGTGAAGCTCGACGTACCCGGCGTGCCCGAGGGCGTGCCGGAAATCGCGCCACTCGCGGGATTGAGCGAAAGTCCCGCCGGAAGCGCCCCGGCGCTGGTAGTGAACGTGCGCGTACCGGTACCTCCGGTGGCGGCCACGCTCTGGGAATACGGCGCGCCGACGACGCCGGCGGCGAGCGATGTAGTCGTGATGTTGAGTGCCGGCGGCGGCGGCGGAGGCGGGTTGTTGTTGCCGCCGCCGCCACCCCCGCCGCCGCAGGCGGCGAAGGCCGCGGCAACGCAGGCCAGCAGTACGCGGCGCAGGGCGGTTGAGCTTCTCACGGACCCTCGAATGCGTCGAAGCGCGGCGGCGTGCCGACCAGCGTCACGTCGTTGCCCGGTGACGTAACTCCGGCCGCGACCGTGACCGGCCCGACGGGGCCCGGCGAGCTACCCGGCATCGCGATGACCCGCTCGCCGCCGACGCTCGAGCCTTCGGTGAATTCTGCCTGGATAGACTCGACGTCGATCAGGTAATCGCCCGGCGGCAGCGGGATTTCGTAGAAGCCGATGTGGGACGGATCCTGGCTGCGGAACGGCCCGAAGGGTTCCGGGCCCGGCTCGTTGATCGGATTGCCGTGGAAAATGCGGAACTTGTTGCCGGACACGCCGTTTGCCGCGGTGGTACGGCTCTCATCCGCGCCACCCGGAGCGTCGACGCGGCGGGCGACGACGTTCACGAGCTGCGCCTGCGACTCGCCGTCCGAAAAATAGATCGTGCCGGTGATCGTGCCGTGCGTCGCATTGAAACCCGCGCCGCCGCCAGCCGGGTAGAGCTTCGAAATCCAGCCGACGTCGTCGATTGACAGCGAGCCCTGCTGGGCCGAGACGAGGAACGGAAACATCGTCGGCAGCCCGACGAGGTTGTCCGCGCCGCAGGCCCGGAAGCCGCATTCCCAGTTGACCTGCGCATGGTCGAGCCCGGAGAAATGACCGAACTCGTGCACGAACGTGGCGTCGAACTCCGCGGTCGTGAGGTCCGGCACCGGCGCCTCATCGCCGTCCTGGAACAGCCCGTTCATCACCGCGATGCCGGACAGGATGCGGCCTTGCGCCAGATCGAGTGCGCAGGGGCCCGCAAAGCCGATGACCGAAGTCTCATCCAGACCGAGCGCGATGAAGATCTCGGCCGCCTCGTCGAACACGATCGGACTCTGCTCGCCTGCGTCGCACGAGTCGTCGACGGCGTTGTATTCGGTCTCCGTGCTCACGTTGCCGTCGGTGAACGCCCCGGTATCCGAGATCGCGCCGGCGTGGCTGTAGGTGATGCTTGCCGAGGGCACGTCCTGCCAGACCGCGAACATCGCAGCGACGCGGGCGATGGCCGCCGCGTTGTTCACGCTGGCGCTGAGGTTTCCGCCGTCGGTGCGGTATGCGATCGTCGCCGCGCCCCAGGTGTATGGCTCGCCGCTCGTCTGGATGACCAGGGGACCGCCCGCCGAGGCGACGCCGCTGGCGGTGATGCCGGCGAGCAGAATTGCGGCGGCGCGTCGCCGGGCGCGCATCAATGGTTTCCCGTGAAGGCGCGGATCAATGCCGCGAGGTCCGCGGCCGCGATCGGACCGCTGCGATGACTGGCGACCAGCGCCGCCTGCCGCGCGGTGAGCGCGGCGCCCGGCTTGCCGGCATCGCCGAGCCCCTCGAAAAGCCGTGCATTGCCGGCGGCATTGATCGCCATCTCGCGGCCCGCTTGGTCGCGCACGATGCGGAAGCGGCCCTGACCCATCCCCGCAGGGCTCGACAGCCCGAGCCGGCTGGGGGCGATCATGAGCAGCAGAAGGTCCTGGCCCTTGCGGTAACCCGCGGCGTCGTAAACGTCGCGCGCGTCCCAGAGGTATTGCCGGAAGGTGAAACGGCCGCGCGCTTCGCCCTTCAGCGTGTCCCTGACGCGCAGGGTCACGATGACCGTATCGAGCGCCGTCAGCTCCGGGTGCTTCTCCACGCGCGTCTCGATCACGGTGCCGCGCACGATGTCCGACGCGCGGTCGGTGAGCTGGTCGAGATTGCGCGGGACGGTCATCGCGCCGTGCTGCGCGAAAGCCGGCGCGGTCAGCAGGCACGCTGTCAGTGCCGGCAGGGCGTGCCGCAGGAATATGGCAAGAGCGTCGCGGGACATGGGGAGGTTAGCATGCATGCCGGCCGCGGGCATGGCAAGGCTGCTACCGGTTAACCGCGATTTCCGCTGCGATCGGCAGGTGGTCGGAGCCGACGGAGGGCAGGCCGCGGAAGTTCCCCAGCCTGACGCCGTCCGTCGCCAGGATGTGGTCGATCGGGACGCCGAGCCGCCACAGCGCCGGCCACGTGGGCCCGACGCCGTGTCCCGCGCGCGCATTGGCGAGTCCGCCGACCTTCGCGAGCGCATCGTAGCCGCGGTTCCACATCGTCATGTTGAAGTCGCCCGCCACCACCGTCGGTTTCCCCAGTCCGCGCACGTGCAGCGCGAACTGGCGGGCATGATCATTGCGGCGCCGCACCTCCTGGTCGGCGTCGAGCGACGCGGGCAGGTGCACGAGGATGATCTCGGCGTCGCCCGCGGGCGTGGCGAGAGTCGCGGCGATCATTGGCAGTCCGGAGCCCGGAAGCCGCAGCGTGCGGGCATTGACGAGCGGCATCCTGCTGTACAGGCCGAGGCCGACGTAGCGCTCGTCGGGCGACTCGTAACGGAAAGGATAGCGCCGGCGCAGCACGTCGAGACCGCTCACCCATGCGCTGTCAATCTCGATCAGCCCGACGAGATCCGGGTCCTCGCGCGCGATGAGCGACTGGATGCGGTCGTGCTGCCGGTTGGCGTAGTAGACGTTCGAAATCAGGAACTTCACGGGCGGCCCGGTCGCGCTGCCGCCAGGCGCATCCTGGTCGAAATACCAGGGCGCGACCTGCGCGATCGGCAGGAGTGCGAGGCTCGCGGCGGCAAGCGCAATCAGGTGCCGGCCGCGCAGCGCGAGCGCCGCCGCGCAGGCGAGGAACGCGAGCGCGAAGTGGAACGGGAAGTTCGAAAGGTTGTCGAGCAGTACGAACGGGCCGGGAAGCCGCGCGCCGATGTAAGCGAGAGCCAGGAGCGCCGTGAACCAGACGAGGCAGCGCGCAACGGGGCGGGCGCCGGGTTGTGATTGCGTGGCGATGCGCTGCGCTCAGTCCTCGATCAGGAAGCTCCGCAGCCGCTCGCTGCGGCTCGGGTGACGCAGCTTCCTGAGCGCCTTCGCCTCGATCTGGCGGATGCGCTCGCGCGTGACGTCGAACTGCTTGCCGACCTCCTCGAGCGTGTGGTCGGTCGAGAGATCGATGCCGAAGCGCATGCGCAGGACCTTGGCCTCGCGCGGGGTGAGCTGCGACAGCACGCCGTGCACGGTCTCGCGCAGCGACTCGACGGTCGCCGAGTCGAGCGGGCTCTCGGCGGCCGCGTCCTCGATGAAGTCGCCCAGGTGCGAGTCCTCGTCGTCGCCGATCGGCGTCTCCATCGAGATCGGCTCCTTGGCGATCTTGAGCACCTTGCGCACCTTGTCCTCGGGCATCTCCATGCGGCCGGCCAGCTCGTCCGGCGTCGGCTCGCGGCCTATCTCCTGCAGCATCTGCCGCGAGATGCGGTTCAGCTTGTTGATCGTCTCGATCATGTGCACCGGGATGCGGATGGTGCGCGCCTGGTCGGCGATCGAGCGCGTGATCGCCTGCCGGATCCACCAGGTGGCGTAGGTCGAGAACTTGTAGCCGCGGCGGTATTCGAACTTGTCGACCGCCTTCATCAGGCCGATGTTGCCTTCCTGGATCAGGTCCAGGAACTGCAGGCCGCGGTTCGTGTACTTCTTGGCGATCGAGATCACGAGCCGCAGATTCGCCTCGACCATCTCCTTCTTCGCGCGCCGCGCCATGGCCTCGCCGGTCGCGATGTCGCGGTTGACCTGCTTCAGGTCCTGGATCGAGCGCGTGAGCCGCTTCTCGAGCGCACGCAATTCCTGCTGGCGGCGCACGACTTCCTCGCGCAGCCGGCCGAGCGTAGCCGAGTGCTTGCGCTTGGCGCGGATGTGCTTGTCGATCCAGCGCACGTTCACCTCGTTGCGCGGGAACGTGCCGATGAAATCCTTGCGCGGCATGCCGGCCTGGCGCACGCAGATCGCCATGACCTCGCGCTCGAGGCGGCGCACTTCGTCCACGTGGCTGCGCAGGTGCGCGACCAGCGCGTCGAACATCTTCGGCGCGAGCTTCAGCTCCATGAACTGCTCGGCGAGGCGCTTGCGCGCGCGCACCGTCTTCGGCTCGCGGGCGCTCTTCGCGGTGACCAGGCCCTTGGCGACGGTGTTGTGCAGGCGCGCGATCGCCGCGAAGCGCTTCGCCGTCTCCTCCGGGTCCGGGCCGGTGTCGACGGCCTCTTCCTCGTCGCTGCCGCCGTCCTCGCCGTCCTCGTCTTCGGACTCGGGCGCTTCCTTGCGCACCACGGCCTTCGGGTTCTGCGGCTGCGCGATCTCGTCCGGCGCATTCGGGTCGAGGAAGCCGACGATGAGGTCCGTGATGCGGCCCTGGCCGGCCTTGACCGGCTCCCAGGCGGCGAGCAGGTATTCGTAGGTCGGCGGATAGTAGGCGAGCGCGGTGCGCACCTGGTCGAGACCTTCCTCGATGCGCTTGGCGATGCGGATCTCGCCCTCGCGCGTCAGCAGCTCGACCGTGCCCATCTCGCGCATGTACATGCGCACCGGGTCGGTCGTGCGGCCGAACTCCGAGTCGGCGATCGCGAGCGCGGCGGCCGCTTCCTCGACCGCTTCCTCGTCCGGCGCGGAGGCGTCGGTCAGCAGCAGCGACTCGGCATCCGGTGCCTTCTCGTACACCGTGATGCCCATGTCGTTGATGGTGTTGACGATGTCCTCGATCTGCTCCGGATCGACGATCTCGGGCGGCAGGTGGTCGTTCACCTCCGCGTAGGTGAGGTAGCCCTGTTCCTTGCCGCGCGCGATGAGCAGCTTCAGCTGCGACTGGCGGTCTTCAGGGATGGCCGGGAGCTTTTTTTCGCTCAAAGCACGTACCTTGAGGGGGTGTTCGGACGGCCGCAAAACAATAGAGCATTATACACCGTAAGGGTGCACCGGATGGAGCCGACGCGCCGGCCTCAGCGCTTGCGGGCCGGCGCCTTGGCGCCCAGAAGTCCTTGAAATTCCTTCTGTTCATCGTCCGAGAGGCGCCGCTCCCGGGAGGCCGCGATGAGCTCGTCGAGCCGCTTGCCGGGGCCCAGCTCGAGGCCGATGCGCTCGAGCAGCGAGACAAGTTCGCGCCCGGCCGCACGGGCATCCCGAACCAGGCTCTCCTCGCCGGCCAGCTCGGCCAGCCGGGCGCCCTCCGGGCGTTCGCGCCAGCGCTCGATCAGCTGCGCGGTCGAGAGCCTGGGCTCGGCCCGCGTGGTTTCCAGCAGTTCGCGCAGTACCGGGAATCCCTTCTGCTCGCCGGCCACCCAGGCCGGCACCGCCGTGACCGACTGCGCGGCGCCGGGGTGGTGCAGCAGGAGCTGGATGGCCTGCGTCAGCAGGGGCTGGCGACCGGCGGAGCGCGGCGGGCGGCGCGCACCCGCGGGTTGCGGTGGCGCCGCCGTGCCGCGGGCGCCCGGGACCCGCGCGCGCAGCAGTTGCTCGAGCCGCCCGGCCGGCATGCGCACTGCCTCGGCCAGGTGCTCGACCAGAAGTTCGCGATAGACGCCCGGCGGGACGCGGGCGAGCAGCGGCCGCGCGAGCTCGGCGAGCCGCGCGCGGCCGTCGATGCTCGAGAGGTCCGTGCGCGTGACCAGCTGGCCGACCAGGAACTCCGAGATCGGCACTGCGCCGGCGACGCGTGCCTCGAAGGCCGCCGCGCCTTCCTCGCCGACCAGCGTGTCGGGATCGTGGCCCTCGGGCAGGAACAGGAACCTGAGCTGGCGGCCGTCGCGGGCGTGCTCGAGCGCGTTCTCGAGCGCGCGCCAGGCGGCGTTGCGGCCAGCCGTGTCGCCGTCGAAGCAGAACACGAGCTCGCTGGTGACGCGGAACAGCCGGTTGAGGTGCTCGGGCGTGGTCGCCGTACCGAGCGTCGCGACCGACCAGGCGATGCCGGACTGCGCGAGGCGCACGACGTCCACGTAGCCCTCGACGACCAGCAGCCGCTCGACCTTGCGCAGTGCCTGCCGCGCCTCGTAGAGGCCATACAGTTCGCGGCCCTTGTGGAACAGCGCGGTCTCGGGCGAGTTCAGGTACTTCGGCTCGCCCTGGTCGAGGATCCGGCCGCCGAAAGCGATCGGCCGGCCGCGCGCGTCGCGGATCGGGAACATGACGCGGTCACGAAAGCGGTCGTAGCAACCGGATTCGCCCTTGCCGCTGCGCTCCACGACCAGGCCCGCTTCGAGCAGCGCGCGCTCACGCGCGGCTGAGCCGCCGAATCGCCTCAGCACCGCATCCCAGGCGTCCGGCGCATAGCCGACGGCGAATTTCACGCAGCTCTCCGCGGTGATGCCGCGTCCCTCGAGATAGGCCTTGGCGCGTTTCGACTCGCGCAGGCTGTCGCGGTAGAACTGCGTGACCGAGGCGAGCAGCTCGTACAGGTCCTCGCCGGGACGGGTACGGGGCGCGTCGCCGCCTTCGCGCGGCACCTCGAGGCCGAGCCGGGAGGCGAGTTCCTCGACGGCATCGGGAAATGGCAGCTTGTCGTGTTCCATCAGGAAGCCGAGCGCCGTGCCGTGCGCGCCGCAGCCGAAGCAGTGGTAGAACTGCTTGTCGGGGCTCACCCAGAACGACGGTGTCTTCTCGTTGTGGAACGGGCAGCAGGCCTTCCATTCGCGCCCCGCCTTCTTGAGCTGCACGCGGCCGCCGATCAGCTCAACGATGTCGGTCCGGGCGATCAGCTCGTCGATGAATGCCTGCGGGATGCGGCCGGCCATGCTCAACGATACCTCAAGCCATGCGCGCCCGAGTTACGCGCCGGTGGCCTCGCGAGATCACGCGGGTGGCAGCGGTTGTCCCGCCTGCCAGCCCTCACGGCGTAGTCGCTCAAGGAGCGCGAGCGCCTGCGCCCGCCCGTCGCGCGAGTGCAGCGGCAGCACCAGCACGTCGCCGGGCCGCGACCAGGCGAGCGCCATGCGCACCGCCTGGTCCTCGCCGTCCGCGTCCGCGATCCGCTCTCCTGCCCGGCCGGCGCGCACGAGCGCGGCGCGCAGGAGCGCGGGCACCTCGCCGCCGGAGCGCCCGCGCAGGTAGCCGGCGAGTTCCTTGACCACGACGTAGTCCGGCCGCGCCTGCGCGGCGACGGACGCGAGCTGGTCGATATCCGCGTCCTCGCGGTTGCCGGCCTGCCCGAGCAGCAGCGCGAGGCGCGCGCCGCCGCGCAGCTGCTGCGCGAAGTCGGCGAGACCGGCGAGCGCCGCGGGATTGTGCGCGAAATCCACGATCAGGTTGAGCCCGCCGAGTTCGCAGCGCATCAGGCGGCCGGCGTTGTCCGCGGGGTCGGCGCCGAAGCGTGCGAACACGGCGGCGATGAATTCGGGATCGACGCCGAGACCGGCCGCACCGAGCGCCGCGGTCGCGAGATTCGCGACGTTGAAACGGGAACGACCGCCGGCGGCGCGCGGCATCGCCGCGATCGCGCCGAGATCGTGCTCGCGGCCGCGCCAGGCGAGCAGGAGCCGCCCGGCGCGCGGCTCGGGGCCATCGGTTCAGCCCCCGAGCGCCGACTTGATGCGCGCCGACAGGGCGCCCATGTCGGCGCGGCCCTGGACTTTCGGCTTCAGCACAGCCATGACCTTGCCCATATCCTTCATGGAGGATGCGCCGGTCGCGGCCACCGCTTCCCGGACCAGGGTCGCAAGTTCGGCATCGCCGAGCTGGGCGGGCAGGTAGCCGGTGAGGAGGGCGATCTCGGCGGATTCCTTGGCCACCAGGTCGGGGCGGTTGCCGGCCTGGAACTGGGTGACGGATTCCCGGCGCTGCTTGATCATCTTCTCGATGACCGAAAGCACTTCGGCGTCGCCGAGCTCGACGCGCTCGTCGACTTCGCGCTGCTTGATGCCGGCCTGGAGCATGCGGATGCAGGAGAGGCGGTCTTTCTCGCCTGCCCGCATCGCCGCCTTCATGTCTTCCGTGATGCGGGCCTTGAGGCTCATCCCGGGGGGTCAGCGCATCGCGCCGCGACTGCCGTCGCGGGAGTTGCGCTTCAGGTGCCGCTTGATGGCGGCCGCCTTCTTGCGTTTCCGCTCCTGGGTGGGCTTCTCGTAGAATTCCCGCCTGCGCAGTTCGGTCAGGACGCCCGCCTTTTCGCAGGCGCGCTTGAAACGACGCAGGGCCGCGTCGAAATACTCGTTTTCGCGGATACGGACGCTCGGCATTCTGACCTCGACGCTACCCTGGACGGCCCCGGGAACGCCCGGGGAAAGGGCCGGAATTGTAGTGACCTGCCCCCGGAAAATCAAAAACCTAGGTCCATGTTGATCCTCGGCATCGAAACCTCCTGCGACGAGACCGCGGTCGCCCTCTACGACGGCCATCAGGGCCTGCTCGCCAACCGCGTCTTCAGCCAGGTCGCGCTGCACGCGCAGCACGGCGGCGTCGTCCCCGAGCTCGCCTCCCGCGAGCACATTGAGCGCCTGCTGCCGATGGTTCACGACGCCCTGGCCGAGGCCGGGCTGTCGGCTCAAGCCGTTGACGGGATTGCCTATACCGCCGGGCCGGGTCTGATTGGCGCGCTGCTGGTCGGCGCCTGCCTCGCCCGCTCGCTGGGCTATGCCTGGGGCGTGCCGGTCATCGGCGTGCACCACCTCGAAGGGCATCTCCTGGCGCCGGCGCTGGAGCCGGACGCGCCGGATTTCCCGTTCGTGGCCCTGCAGGTCTCGGGCGGGCACACGATGCTGGTGGAAGTATCGGGCCTTGGGCGGTACCGCATCCTCGGAGAGACGCTGGACGATGCGGCAGGAGAGGCCTTCGACAAGACGGCGAAACTCCTCGACCTCGGCTACCCCGGCGGGCCCGCGCTCGCGGCGCTCGCCGAGCGCGGCAGCGCCGGCGCCGTCGAGTTTCCGCGCCCGATGCTCGACCGGCCAGGGCTCGATTTCAGCTTCAGCGGACTCAAGACCGCCGTGGTCGTCGCCGTACGCGGACGCGTGCTCGACGACGCGGCCCGCGCGGACGTGGCGCGCGGCTTCGAGGACGCGATGGTCGACACACTGGTCGCGAAGTCCCTGCGAGCGTTGCGCCAGACGGGCATCGACACTCTGGCCGTCGCGGGCGGCGTCGGCGTCAACCGCCGGCTGCGCGCGGCACTCGCCGGGGCGGTCGACGCAGCCGGCGCGCGCGTGTACTTCCCGCGCCCGGAATTCTGCACCGACAACGCCGCGATGATCGCGCTCGCAGGCCACCACCGCCTCGCCGCGGGCGAGCGCGAGGAGCTCGCCGTCCGCGCCCGTGCCCGCTGGCCGCTCGACGAACTGCGGCCACCGGGCCAGACCGATGCAGTACGCTGAACGGAGCCACGAAGGGGACGCACCCCTTCAGCGCAAGGCAAGGCGAAGGCCGACCGAGGCTGGCCGCTGAAGGGGTGCGTCCCCTCCGAGGTAGTCGATGGATCGCATCTTCATTACGGCGCTGACCGCGGAAGCGGTGATCGGCATCTACGATTGGGAGCGCCAGGTCAGGCAGCGCGTCGAGATCGACCTCGAGATGTGGCTGGACCTGCGGGGCGCGGCAGCGAGCGACGCGATCGAGGACACGCTCAACTACAAGTCCGTCGCCAAGCGCGTGCTCGCCTTCGTCGAGGCGAGCAGCTTCCGGCTCGTCGAGGCGCTCGCCGGCGAGATCGCGCGCATCGTACTCGAGGAGGCCAGGGTCGCGCGCGTGAAGGTCACCGTGCACAAGCCGGGCGCGATCCGGCACTCGCGCGACGTCGGCGTGGTGATCGAGCGCAGCCGCGATGGCTGACCCGCGCCATGGCTGACGCCTACGTCGCGGCCGGCAGCAACGTCCGGCCACGAGCGAGCCTCCGGCAGGCGCTGCGCCTGCTCGGCCGGGAATTCCCGGGGCTCGAGGCTTCGCGCGCATTCGCGAATGCCGCCGTCGGCTTCCGGGGCGACGACTTCATCAATCTCGTCATCCGCTTTCCCGCGGACCTGCCGACCGAGGCGCTGATCGAGCGGCTGAAGGCCGTTGAGCGAGCCTCCGGCCGCCCGCCCGGCGCGCCGAAATGGGGCCCGCGGACGCTCGATCTCGACCTGCTGCTGCATGGCGGCTTCGTGGGTCACGCCGCGGGCAAGTCGCTACCGCACCCGGATCTGCTGACGCGCGCCTGCGTGCTGGGGCCGCTCGCCGAGCTCGCGCCGGCGCTCGCGCACCCGGTCGCGGGCGAACGCATGGACCTGCTCTGGGAGCGCTTCGACCGCAAGGCGCATCCGCTCCGCCCGGTCTCGCTCGACGAGCCGGAAGAATGAAGGCGCTAGCGGTCCTCGCCGCCGGCCAGACGGCCGCCGTCGACGGCGAGGACCTCGCCGGTCACGAATGGCGCGTCTTTCGCGAAGAAGAGCGCAGCCCGGGCGACGTCCTCCGGCGTGCCCGTGCGCTTCAGCGCCGTGCGCGCCACGATGCGCTCGCGCAGCGCATCGTCGACGCCCTGCTCGGGCCAGAGCACCGAGCCGGGTGCGACCGCGTTCACCCGGATCGCGGGCCCGAGCTCACGCGCCAGCGAACGCGTCAGCATCACCAGCGCCGCCTTGGCGGCGCTGTAGACGGCGTGCCTGCGGAGCGGTCTCAGCCCGTGAATGTCGGCGATGTTGAGAATGAGTCCCGCGCGTCTCGCGAGCTCGGGTGCGGCGGCCTGGGCGAGGAACAGCGGCGCGCGCAGGTTCGAACCGACCAGGTCGTCGAACTCATCGGGCGTGATGCTGCCGACCGGGGTCGCATAGAAGGTCGAAGCGTTGTTGACCAGCACGTCGAGCCGCCCGAAGGCGCGCACCACGGCCGCGGGCAGCCGCTCGCAGGCCTCGGCGTCGGCGAGGTCGGCGGCGAATGCCTGCGCCGAACCGGGCCGTGCAGCCTCGAGGCGCGCGACCAGCGCTTCGGCATCCATCCGCGAGCTGCGGTAATGGACGGCGATACGCGCGCCTTCGGCGTGGAACGCGGCGGCGATCACGGCCCCGACCCGGCGCGCGGCGCCGGTGACCAGGACGACCTTGTCGGTGAGCGGAATCGCGGGCGCTGGCATGCGTGTCGGGACGGGCAGGAAGACGGGCCGCGACGATATCACGAGCCGCCGAGGCGCTGGTGTTGACGCCGGGGGGCCTGCCGCCGCTCGATGCCGGCGAGCGCGAGCGTGCCGCGGAGCTGGCCGCACGCATCCGCGCGCGCATCGCCGATCACGGCGGCTGGCTGCCGTTCTCGGCGTTCATGCAGGCAGCGCTGTACGAGCCGGGGCTCGGCTACTACATGGCGGACGGCGCCATCTTCGGCGGCGCGGGGGACTTCGTCACCGCGCCGGAGCTCTCGCCGCTGTTCGCCGCCTGCCTTGCGGACGCGGTCGCGCCGCTGCTCGCCGCGGCGGGCGACGGCGAGATCCTCGAATTGGGCGCCGGCAGCGGGCGGCTCGCCCGCGAGCTGGTGGCGGCGCTCGCTCGGCGCGGCTGCGCGCCGCGGCGCTACCGCATCGTCGAGCCGAGTCCGCGCCTGCAGGAGCGCCAGCGCCGGCTGCTCGAGCACGCGGACGCGGGCACGACGGCATTCGAATGGCTCGCTGCGCCGCCGCGCGACGCCTGGTCCGGCGTCGCCCTCGCGAACGAGGTCGTGGACGCGCTGCCGGTGGACCGCTTTCGCGTGACGGCGGAGGGCTGCGAGGCGATCGGCGTTACCGCCGACGGAGATGCCTTCCGCTGGCAGACGCAGCCCGCGGGCCGCGAGCTCACGGCGGTGGTCGCGGGCCTCCAGCGGCGCCTGCTGCAACCCATGCCGCAGGGATTCAATTCGGAGCTGCGAATCGGTCAGGACGTCTGGCTGCGCGACGCCGCGGCGGCGCTGGCGCGCGGCGCGCTCGTCGTCATCGATTACGGGCTGCCGCGCGCGCAGTATTACCATGCCTCGCGCGACGGCGGCACGCTCGCGGCGTTCCGGCGTCATCGGCGCATCGCGGACGTGCTTGCGGCACCGGGCACGCAGGACCTGACCGCCTGGGTCGATTTTTCCGCGCTCGCGGATGCGGCGCGCGCGGCCGGCCTCGATCCCGCGGGCTTCGCGACCCAGGCGCACTTCCTGCTCGCGACTGGCATCGACACGGAGCTCGCGCGGCTCGTCGATGCCGCGCCGGAACGCGATCGCGCCGCACACCGGCAGGCCGCGGCCACGCTACTCCTGCCCGGCGAGATGGGCGAACGCTTCAAGGTGATGGCGCTCGCGCGCGGGATCCGCGGACCATTCCACGGATTCGGGTTCAGGAATCTCGGCGCGAGCCTGTAGACTGGCGCGATCTTGGATCCACTCCACGCCATCGTCCTCGCGATCGTCCAGGGCCTGTCCGAGTTCCTGCCGATCTCGAGTTCGGGCCATTTGGTGCTCACGCCGCATTTTTTCGGCTGGCAGGACCAGGGCCTTGCCTTCGACGTCGCGGTGCACGTCGGCACGCTGCTCGCCGTCGTCGCCTATTTCCGCCGCGAGCTCGTCGCGATGATCAGGGCCTGGCTCGGCTCGTTGACGGGTGGCGGCATGACGGCGGACGCGCGGCTTGCCTGGTGCGTGATCGTCGGCACGATCCCGGTCGGGCTGGTCGGGCTGTTCGCGGGCAGCGCGATCGAGGAGAAGCTGCGCAATCCCGTCGCCGTCGCGACGATGCTCTCGGTTTTCGGCGCGCTGATGTGGCTCGCGGACCGCTGCGGGCGGCACGAGCGCGACGAGCGCTCGCTCGGCTGGCGCGACGCGATCCTGATCGGCTGTGCGCAGGCGCTCGCGCTCATGCCGGGCGCGTCGCGCTCGGGCGTGACGATGACCATGGCGCGCGTGCTCGGCCTCACGCGTGAGGCCGCGGCGCGCTTCTCCTTCCTGCTCGCCGTTCCGGGTATCGCCATGGCCGGCGCCTGGGAGGGGTACAAGCTCGCGACCCGCGGAGACGGCGGGGTGGACTGGGGCGTGATCGCGCTCGGCATCGCCGTCGCCGGGGTCACGGGCTTTCTGTGCATCGCCTGGCTGCTGAAGGTCATCAACCGCATCGGCCTCGCGCCATTCGCGATCTACCGCTTCGCGGTCGCGGCGCTGCTGTTCTGGCTGTTCGCCTGATCAGGCGGCCTTGAGGGCGGCGAGGCGCCGGCGCCTCAGCAATTCGCCGATCTGTTCGCCCGGGAGTCCTGCCCGCTCCGCATCCGTGAGGGCGACCGCGGCGGCACGCTCCTGCGCATCGCGGAGCAGCGCCGCCTGCGGATAGGGGAGATCGCCGAGACCGCCGCCGCGCCCGCGGTGGTCGGCCTCGCAGGCGACCAGCAGCTCGCGGAACCGCTCCGGTCGGCGAAAGGCATCGCAGGACTCGAGCAGCTCGAGAAGCGTGCGCGGCCGCAGTTCCCCGGCGCGGTGCACGAGGCCGTGCCAGCGCGCGGCGAGCACCGCGAGCTCGCGATGATCCGCCGGCACGCGCAGCCGCGCGCAGAGCTCGGCCGCGAGCCGCGCACCCGACTGCTCGTGGCCGATGTGGCGCGGCCATTGCGAGCGCGGCGTGCGGCCCTTGCCGAGGTCGTGCATCAGCGCCGCGAAGCGGATGCGCGGCTCGGGCGTGAGCGCAGCAGCCGCCAGCATCACGAGCTCCATGTGCAGGCCCGTGTCGACCTCCGGGTGCCACTTTTCCGGCTGCGGCACGCCCCAGAGCGCGTCGAGTTCGGGAAAAATGCGCGCCAGTGCGCCGCACTCGCGCAGCGCCCGCAGCCACGCCGCCGGCGCCGGTTCCGCGAGCGCCTTGGCCGTCTCCTGCCAGGCGCGTTCCGGCACCAGCGCGTCGGCCTCGCCCGCGGCGACCATCGCGCGCATGCGCCCAAGCGTTTCGGGCGCGATCCTGAAGCCGAGCGGCTCGTAGCGGGCGAGGAAGCGCGCCACGCGCAGGATCCGCACCGGGTCTTCATCAAACGCTTCCGACACGTGGCGGAGCCTGCGGGCCTCGAGATCGGCGCGCCCGCCGCAGGGATCGATCAGCGCGCCGTCCGCGGCGCGCGCCATCGCGTTGATCGTCAGGTCGCGGCGGCGAAGGTCATCCTCGAGGGTCACGTCCGGCGAGAAGGAAACCTCGAAGCCGCGGTAGCCGGGGCCGGTCTTGCGCTCGGTGCGCGCGAGCGCGTATTCCTCGGTGGTCTCAGGGTGCAGGAACACCGGGAAGTCGCGCCCGACCCGGCGGTAACCCGCGTCCAGCATCTGCTGCGGCGTCGCGCCGACCACCACCCAGTCGCGCTCGGCGACGGGCCGGCCGAGCAGCTCGTCGCGAACCGCGCCGCCGACCAGATAGACTTTCATCGCATCATGGTACGCGATCCGCCCTCGCGCCTTGTCCGGCTGTTCGCGGTGGCCGCGGCCTGCGTGACCTTGTCCGGCTGCTACTACGTGCACGTCGCCTCGGGGCAGCTCGAAATGAGCGGCAAGCGCGAGCCGATCGCCGAAATCGTCGCGCGCCCCGACACCGACCCGACACTGCGCACGCGGCTCGAGCTCGCCGCGCGGGCGCGCGATTTCGCCACCGCCGAGCTCGGCCTGCCCGACAACGGCAGCTACCGCGCGTTTGCCGACCTCGGGCGGCGCTACGCGACCTGGAACGTGTTCGCGGCGCCCGAATTCTCGATTGATTCCAGGCGCTGGTGCTTCCCGGTCGCGGGCTGCGTCAGCTACCGCGGCTATTTCGACGAGGCGCGTGCCGCCCGGGAGGCGGACAAGCTGCGCGCACGCGGCTTTGATACGTTCATCGGGCCGTCGATCGCCTACTCGACGCTCGGGCACCTGCGCGACCCGGTGCTGAACACCATGCTGGCCTACGGCGACACGGAGCTTGTCGCCCTCCTGTTCCACGAGCTGGCGCACCAGGCCGTGTACGCCCAGGGCGACAGCGACTTCAACGAGGCGTTTGCGAGCGTGGTCGAGAACGAGGGCGTGCAGCGCTGGCTCGCCCGCGAAGGCAGGCCTGCAGAGCTCGAGAAATTCGTCGCGCTGCGCACACGTCAGGGCGAGGCCACCGGGCTCATGGTGGCCGCGCGCGCGCGGCTCGCCGCGCTGTACGCCGGGCCGCTCATGCCCGGAGCGATGCGCGCGGAGAAGGCCGCCGAGCTGGCGCGGCTGCGCGCGGCGCTGGCGGCGGGCGGGTACCCGGCGGATGGCGAGTTCAACAACGCCCGTCTGGTCGCGGTCGCCACCTACGAGCGTTGCGTACCCGCCCTGCGGGCCGAGCTCGAGCGCCTCGGCAACGACCTGCGAGCGTTCTACGCGACGATGAGGGAACTGGCCGCCCGGCCGCGCCCACGCTACCTGTGCAGAGCTTCCCTAGATCAGGTATTTCGGCAGAACCGCATTCAGGGGCTGGGGCCTGATGCCGAGCCGGGCGAGCCCGTTGACCTTGCAGACGCTGTCGACCGTGAGCGACCGGTAGTTATCGGTCGAGAACGGTTTGCCGGGCACGAAGTCGCAGATCGTCGCCTGCAGCCGCGCGGCGAGGTCCGGCATGCCGATCACCGCGCGCGCAAGACGCAGGCGATCGCGCACCCGGCAGACGATCTCCTGCAGCGTCATCCGGTCGGGTCCGCAGAGCTCGTAGCACTCGCCGGCGGTTGATTCGTCGGCGAGGCCATGCTGGACGGCGGCGACGACGTCTCCTACCCACACCGGCGCCAACCGCGCGCCCGGCCGCGCGAGCGGCAACGCCAGCGGGATCGCGCGCAGCAGCCGCGCGAAGCGATTCGTGAAATCGTCGCCTGGCCCGAAGATCACCGAGGGCTGGAAGATCGTCCACTGCAGGTCCGGGCCGGACTCATCGCGGATCACGCGTTCGCCACGGCCCTTGCTGCGCAGGTAATGGCTTGGGCCGAGCCCGGCATCCGCATTGAGCGCGCTGACGTGCAACAGGCGGTCGACACGCGCACGTCGGCAGGCCTCGATCAGCCTGCGCACCAGCTCGACGTGCACCTTCTCGAAGCCGCGCCCGTTGTGCCCGCGCTCGTTCAGGATCCCGATCAGGTTGATGACCGCCCGCTGCCCGGTGCAGAGCGCCGCGAGCTGGCGCTGGTCGTGAATGTCGGCCGCGACCAGCTTGAGCGAGGGGAGCGGGCCGAGGTGGCGGGCACGGGCCGGGTCGCGCGTCGGCACGGTGATCTGCCAGCCGGCGCGGGCGAGCGCCGCGCACAAGTGCGTGCCGACGAAACCGGAACCGCCGAGCACGCAGATTGAACCCGGTGTCATCGCGCGATTATAGAACTCGCGCCCTTGCCGGCGCGCGCGGGATCCGGCGGGGTTTCCGGCTCGCGAACCCTGCCGGAACTTTAAGGGTTCGCTCGCCGGAACCCCGCCACCTCGCGCGCGCCGGCCACGCGGCGGCGCTCTGGCTCGCGCGCGAGGTGCCGCGGCGATTCGTGCGCGCGCCGGCCGGCCGTAGCGCGCTTGCCTCAGCACGCCAAAGTTCGAGCGCGAGTCAGCGCAGCGGCAGGAGGATGACCTGGCTGCCGCGCTTCAGCTGCACGAGCAGCGTCGCCTGGTCCTTGGCCGCCTCGCGCAGTTCCGCGAGCGAGTTCACGCGCTGCCGGTTGACCGCAACGATCCGGTCGTCCGCCAGCAGCCCCGCCTGCGCGGCCGGGCTTCCCTGCGCGACCTCGCGCACACGCACGCCGCCAGCGGTGTCTTCCGACACCTCCACCAGTTCGGCGCCGGCGAGCGCCGGATGGATGGCGGAAGCATCGGCGATCTGCGCCGCCTCGCGCAGCACGGCGGTGACCGTCCGCGGCTTGCCTTCGCGCAGCAGCCCGACCTCGATGCTGTCGCCGACCTTCAGCATGCCGATGGTCTTGCGCAACTCCGCGTTGGAGCGGACCGGCTCGCCGCGCACGGTGGTGATGACGTCGCCAGGCTCGATGCCGGCCCGGTCCGCGGCTGAGCCCTCGACGACCTGCGAGACCAGCGCGCCCTGGGCATTCTCGGCGAGCCCGAGACTTCTGCGGAAATCGGGCGTCAGGGACAAGGTCATGACGCCGAGCTGCCCGCGGTTGACCTGGCCGGTTTCGATCAGCTGCTCCATGACCGAGCGGACCAGGTTCGACGGGATCGCGAAGCCGATGCCGATATTGCCGCCGGATCCCGACAGGATCGCGGAGTTGATGCCGACCAGGTTGCCGTCGAGCCCGACCAGGGCGCCGCCGGAATTGCCCGGATTGATGGCCGCATCGGTCTGTATGAAGTCCTCGACGCCGTCACGGCTGAGGCCGGTGCGGCCGAGGGCGCTCACGATCCCGGAAGTCACCGTGTGCTGCAGGCCGAAGGGGTTGCCGATGGCGATCACGAAGTCGCCGACCTGGAGTCGCGACGAGTCCGCGAGGTGCATCTCGGCCGGCAGCTTCGCGTCCTTGACGCGCAGCACGGCGACGTCCGAGCGCTCGTCGCTGCCCACGACCTCGGCCTTGAGCTCGACGTCGTCCACCAGCGTGATCGTGATTTCGCTGGCGTTCTTCACGACATGGGCATTGGTGACGATGTAGCCATTCCTGGCGTCGACGATCACGCCGGAGCCGGCGCTCCGGAACTCGCGGTCGCGTGGCTGACCGAAGAAGCGGCGGAAATCCGGGTCGTCGAAGAACGGATGGCGCGGCGCGGCGACCGTGCCGCGCACGGCGATGTTGACCACCGCCGGCGAGGCGTTCCTGATGACCGGGGCGAAGGAGGGCAGCGTCGCCTGCGCGGAAACTGCCGCGGAAATCGTGAAAATGGCTGCGGCCCCAACGGCCGCGATGATCTTGTTCATGGCGCCAGACCTCGGTGGACGCGTTCTCAGACCGGACCCTGCCAGCGCAAGTTCCGATGCGCGCGAGGCTTGATTTTCCCGCGTGCGAGCGCGCTCGTGTACGAATCCGCTGGTATTTTTCGGCTTTTTCTGCACACAAGATGTTGTACTGCGCAGAAACAGGGCGTGTTGCGGGCATGGCGCGGCGCTCGACCGGAAATTGCCTGAAGTGCCAGCAGTAACTTATTGATTAATAACGAGTATCGAGAAGCGTTTTTTTTTATAAGGAAATCCTTGACACCACCCGCCTTGCGGAAATAATTTCACAACCCTGACACAAGATCTTGTAGTCGCCGTCCGAAAGCGGAACCGGCCGGCAGAAGAGTCAGGGAGCCACGTGAAATCGGACGCAGGCGGCGCCAGGGAGCGCATGCCGGGGTGAGATTTCTCCGGCGAATGCACGGGTCGCGGGGACGAGGGGAGCAGCGCGGGAAAAATGAGCACAGCGGTCAGGATCGAGCACAAGGACGTTGAGGAGATTCCCTTCCAGGAGGCGTCGCTCGACATTTGGGACCGGAAGTACCGGTTGACTGCCAAGGACGGCACGCCGATCGACGCGTCGATGGACGACACCTTCGCGCGTGTGGCGAGGACGCTTGCCGAGGTCGAGGAACCCGCGCAGCGCGAGGCGATGTTCGAGCGCTTCCTGTGGGCGCTGCGCAAGGGCGCGATCCCGGCGGGACGCATCATGTCGAACGCGGGCGCGCTCGAGCACAAGCCGGCGACCTCGACGATCAACTGCACGGTCTCGGGCACCATCCATGACTCGATGGACGACATCCTCAACAAGGTGCACGAGGCCGGTCTCACGCTGAAGGCGGGCTGCGGCATCGGCTACGAGTTCTCGACGCTCCGTCCGCGCGGCGCCTACGTCGCGGGCGCGGGAGCGCACACCTCCGGCCCGATGTCCTTCATGGAAATCTACGACAAGATGTGCTTTACCGTCTCCTCCGCGGGCGGCCGCCGCGGGGCGCAGATGGGCACCTTCGACGTCGGCCACCCGGACGCCGTGGACTTCATCCGCGCCAAGCGCGAGAACGGCCGGCTGCGCCAGTTCAACCTCTCGCTGCTGGTGACCGACGAGTTCATCGAGGCGGTGCGCGGCGAGCGCGAATGGAAACTCGCCTTTCCGCTATCGCGGCGCGAGTACGACCCGGCGCAGCACGACCTGCACGACCCGGCGGCCTTCGTCTGGCGCGAGTGGCCGGACGGCGAGAGCTACGTCACGAACGACGAGGGCTTGGTCGCCTGCAGGATCTACAAGACCCTGCCGGCGCGCCGCCTGTGGGACGTCATCATGGCGTCCACCTACGACTTCGCCGAGCCCGGCTTCGTGCTCGTGGACCGGGTCAACGAGATGAACAACAACTGGTGGTGCGAGAACATCCGCGCCACAAATCCTTGCGTGACGGCGGATACCTGGATCGCCACCGCGGAAGGTCCGCGGCAGGTTGCGGATCTGCTCGGCAGGCCGTTCATGGCGCGCGTGGATGGCCGCGATCATGCCTCCGGCCCCGGGGGTTTCTTCCGCACGGCGGAAAAGGATGTCGTGCGGCTCGAAACAGCCGAGGGCTACAGCCTGCGCCTGACGGCCGACCATCGCCTGAGACGGGTTGCGTCCTTCGTTGGCGAGCGGACGCTGACCGAATGGTGCAGCGCTGGCGATCTGCGCCCCGGCGACCGGGTGCTGCTCAACGACCACCGCGCCGGCGCGTCCTGGTCGGGCGCCCATGGTTTCGGCCAAGGCTACCTGCTCGGACTCCTGCTGGGTGACGGCACGCTCAAGGCCGACAAGGCCGCGCTCTGTGCCTGGTTGCCGGCGGTTGCCGCGAATGCCGGCCCCGAGGCGGCGGATGCCGGCGTCCGTTCCATGATGGAGGCCGCGCTCGCCGCCGCCCGGGAGCTGCCGCACCGGTCTGACTTTGCCGGCTGGTCCGCGGTTGCCGGCCGGTCGGGGTACCGCCTCGCGCTCGGCGCCGTCCGCAGCCTCGCTCTCGAGTTCGGCATGCGCCCTGGCGCGAAGTCCGTGACCGCCGCGATGGAGCGTGCATCGAGCGAATTCCAGCGCGGACTGTTGCGCGGCCTGTTCGATACCGACGGCAGCGTGCAAGGGAGCCAGGCGAAGGGCGTCAGCGTGCGCCTGTCGCAGTCCGATTCCGCGACACTCGCAGCCGCGCAGCGCATGCTGCTGCGGCTCGGCATCGCCTCGTGGATATACCGGGATCGCCGCGACGCCGGGTGGGTGTCGCTTCCGGACGGAAGGGGCGGCAGGGCGTCCTATGCGACGGCTCCCCAGCACGAACTGGTCATTTCGGGTGAAAACCTCGCGCGGTTTGCCGAGGTGGTCGGTTTCGCGGACAGCGCCAAGTCCGCGCGGCTCGCAGCGCTGCTCGCCGGCTATCGGCGCGCGCTGAACCGCGAACGCTTCGTCGCGCGGGTGACGGCCGTGCACGGCGACGGCCGTGCGGACGTGTACGACTGCCGCGTGCCCGGCATCAATACCTTCGACGCCAACGGTCTGCATGCCCACAACTGCGGCGAGCAGCCGCTGCCGCCCTACGGCTCCTGCCTGCTCGGCTCGGTTAACCTGACGCGCTTCGTGCGCCGGCCGTTCACGGACGAGGCCAGCTTCGACTGGGACGAATACCGCGAGGTGGTTCGGACCTTCACCCGCATGCTCGACAACGTGGTCGAGATCAACGGCCTGCCGCTCGGCCGCCAGCGCGACGAGATCGCGCGCAAGCGCCGGCACGGCATGGGTTTCCTGGGCCTCGGCTCCACCATCACGATGCTCGGCATGAAGTACGGCTCGCCGGAGTCGGTCGCCTTCACCGAGAACGTGTCGCGCGAGATGGCGATCGCCGGCTGGGAGGCGGGGCTCGAGCTCGCCCGCGAGAAGGGGCCGGCGCCGATCATGAACGAGGAGTTCACGGTCACGCGCGCCATGCTGAGGAAGCGCCCGGAGATGGCGCGCGACGGCTGGAAGACCGGTGACCGCGTGCCGGGCCGCATCCTGCACGCGCGCTACAGCCGCTACATGCGCCGCGTCGCCGAGGTCGCGCCAGAGCTCGTCAAGCAGCTCGAGGCGGTGGGCAGCCGGTTCACGCACCACAGCTCGATCGCGCCGACCGGCACCATCTCGCTCTCGCTTGCGAACAACGCCAGCAACGGCATCGAGCCGTCGTTCGCGCACCACTATTTCCGCAACGTGATCCGCGAGGGCAAGAAGTCGAAGGAGCGCGTCGACGTCTGGTCCTTCGAGCTGCTCGCCTATCGCGAGCTCGTGAACCCGCGGGCAATGCCGGGCTCCAGCAACGCGGCCGAGGCGCTGCCGGGCTACTTCGTCACCGCGGACGAGATCGGCCCGCGCGAGCACGTCGAGATCCAGGCCGCCGCGCAGCGCTGGGTGGATTCCTCGATCTCGAAGACCGCGAACGTGCCGACCGACTTCCGCTATGAGGACTTCAAGGACATCTACCTGTTCGCCCATGAAAAGGGACTCAAGGGCTGCACGACGTTCCGCTTCAATCCCGAGGCGCACCAGGGCGTGCTCGTGAAGGAGGACGACCTCAGGAACACCGTCTACGTCTTCACGCTGGAGGACGGCTCCGAGATCGAGGTCCGGGGTGACGAGGAAATCGAATACGACGGCGAGATCCACACCGCCGCCAACCTGTATGACGCGATCAAGGAAGGCTACTACGGCCGCTTCTGAGCGCGCGAGGAACCGACATGAGCCGCATCAAGATCGAGAAGAAGATCGTCAAGTACCACGTGCAGAAGCCGGAGGCCGAGAAGCCGGCGGCCAGGGAGGCGCGCGAGGGCAAGGTGCTGCGCAAGGAAGGCGGCGGCAAGGTGCTGCGCATCCACGAGAAGCTCGAGCGGCCCGAGGTGCTGATCGGCTCCACCTATAAGATCAAGACCCCGGTCTCCGACCACGCGATGTACCTGACGATCAACGACATCGTGATGAACGAGGGCACGGAGCACGAGCACCGGCGGCCGTTCGAAATCTTCATCAACTCGAAGAACCTCGACCACTTCCAGTGGATCGTCGCGCTGACGCGCGTCATTTCGGCCGTGTTCAGGAAGGGCGGCGAAGTCGTGTTCCTGACCGAGGAGCTGAAGGCCGTGTTCGACCCGCGCGGCGGCTACTGGCAGCCGGGCGGGAAATTCATGCCCTCGATCGTGGCCGAGATCGGCTACGTCGTGGAGCGTCACTTGCAGTCGATCGGGCTGATGCAGAAGCCCGGCCTCGACGACGCACAGCGCATGCTGGTCGAGGCGAAGCGCAAGGAGTACGAGGACCGCCACAAGCAGCAGGACGCGTTTGCCGAGTCGGGCTATCCCGAAGGCGCGCAATTGTGCGCCAAGTGCAGCACGGCTGCGGTGGTGCTGATGGACGGCTGCATGACCTGCCTGTCCTGCGGTGAGTCGAAGTGCGGATGAACAACGGACATTTTTTTCACGCGCCAGCCGGGTCCCCGCCCGGCGGCACCTGACACAGGGGCTGCGCGTGACCTCCCAGGCGGCCTTCGGGCCGCCTTTTTTCCTCTGGTGCCGGGTCGCACTTATCGTACTTATGCGGGCTAGCAGCCGTCGATTGAACGCCAGCGGCGTCAGCATAAGTACGATAAGTGCGACCCGGCACCATTCTTTCCTCGCCGCCGCGCTGCTGCTCGCCGGCTGCGTGACGGAGCGCGGGTATGAGGGCCCGGCGCTCGCGGCGGACGAGCGCGTCCTGGTGCGTGCCGATCCGGTCGTGAGCGCCGGCGCGCCGGTGCAGGTCCGCCTGCGCCGGGTCGACGGCCGCGAGCTGGGGCTCGCAGCGAGCCAGGTGGAACTGCCGCCCGGCAAGCACGAATTCCTCGTTGACTGCCGCGTGGCCGAAAGCGGTTCGGTGCGCCGCTTCACCGTCAGCGCGGAACTTGAGGGTGGCGGCCGCTACCGCCTGGTCGCGCAGGCCACCACGCGGAATTGTGAGGCGGTCGAATTGATCGGCGACTGACCGGCCGGCGCGGGGCGTTATAATGTCTCGCGACATGTATCGCAAGTTGTTGATTTTGATGATTGTCGCGGCGCCGCTGGCCGCGGCGCGCGCCGACTCGATGGGCAGCATCGCGGGTCCCGCCGGCATGTTGCAGCCGGTCGACCGCGTGGTGGTGCACAAGGCGAAGCGGCTCCTCGAGATGTACCGCGACGGCGCCGTCGTCGCGAGTTACAAGGTTTCGCTTGGCCTCATGCCGACCGGCCAGAAACAGCGCGAGGGCGACCTCCGCACGCCCGAGGGCAGCTACCGGCTGACGCGCCGCAACGCCGAGAGCGATTTTTTCCTCGCCGTCCAGGTGTCCTACCCGGAAGCCGCCGACATCGCGCAGGCGCGCAGGAACGGCTGGGCACCCGGCGGCGCGATCATGGTGCACGGCCTCCCGAACCTGCTGAAGTATTCGCGCGATCGCTACCTCAGCACCGACTGGACCGACGGCTGCATCGCGCTCTCCAACGAAGACATGCTCGATTTCTGGCTGCTGACGGGGCAGGGCACGCCGATCGAGATCCGGCCGTGACCGGATACCCGGGGAGCGACCTCGCGGCCATCGTGCATGCGCGGGTCTCGCCGAAGGGCGTGCTCGACAACCTGTCGCAGCAGGAGGTCGACAAGCTGCTCGACCGCGGCCAGGGCGGCCTCTACCCGCTGTTCCGCCGCTGCGCGCTCGCGGTGCTGAACTCCGGCACGCTGATCGACGATGCGCGCCTGATCTTCGACGCCTACAAGGACTTCGAGCTGCGCATCGTGCGCGAGCCCTGGGGCATCAAGCTCGAGATGCAGCATGCCCCGGGCAGCGCGTTCGTCGACGGCGAGATGATCAAGGGCGTCAAGGAGCACCTGTTCTCGGTGCTGCGCGACATCGTCTATACGCACAACGAGATCGGCGCGCGCTTCGACCTGGACGATCCCGCCAGCGTCACCAACGCGATCTTCTGCATCCTGCGCAATGCCCGCGCGCTCGAGTACAAGGGGCGCCCGGACCTGGTCGTGTGCTGGGGCGGCCACTCGATCCCGCGTGAGGAGTACGACTACACCAAGCTGGTCGGCTACGAACTCGGCCTGCGGGGCCTCTCGGTGTGCACCGGCTGCGGTCCCGGCGCGATGAAGGGCCCGATGAAGGGCGCGACGATCGGCCACTCCAAGCAGCGGATCCGCGACGGGCGCTACATCGGCATCACCGAGCCGGGGATCATCGCTGCCGAGCCGCCCAACCCGATCGTCAACCAGCTGGTGATCATGCCGGACATCGAGAAGCGCCTGGAGGCCTTCGTCCGGCTGTGCCACGGGATCATCGTGTTCCCCGGCGGCGCGGGCACGGCCGAGGAAATCCTGTACCTGCTCGGTATCCTGCTGGATCCGGGGAACGCCAACCAGCCGCTGCCGCTCGTATTCACCGGCCCGCGCGAGAGTGCCGGCTACTTTCGCCAGCTCGACCGCTTCATCGGCCGGACGCTCGGCGAGGAAGCCCGGCAGCGTTACCGCATCGTCGTCGACGACCCGGCCGAAGTCGCGCGCGAGATGCAGCGCGGCTTCGACGCGGTGCGCCGTTCGCGCCGTCGCGCCGGCGACGCCTACAACTACAACTGGCTGCTGAAGATCCCGCGCGATTTCCAGCAGCCGTTCGAGGTGAGCCACGCGGCGATGGCCGGGCTCACGCTCACGATGGACCAGCCGGTGCACGAGCGCGCCGCGAATCTGCGTCGTGCCTTTTCCGGCATCGTCGCCGGCAACGTCAAGGAACGCGGCATCCGGTTGATCGAGGACAGGGGCCCGTTCGTGATCCATGCGACGCCGGAGATCGCGGGACCCCTCGACGAGCTGCTGCGCGGCTTCGTCGCCGAGCGGCGCATGAAATTGGTCGGCGAGTACTGTCCGAGCTACCGCATCGCCTGATTGCGCCGCAGGCGGGGTTTCATGCCCCGGGACCTGTGATGCAGTTCCTGTTTGCCTCGCCCCGTGCCGCGTAACTTGCGTGTCATGAAGCCGGTTCAGGTTGGGCAAGCGTGAGCGACATCAAGGTTACGCCACCCGGCGGCCGCGACCGCGGCGGCCCCGAGCCCGCGCCGCGCCTGCCGCGCCGCAGCCCGGTCAGCCGGCACGGCGCGATCTCGCGCGAGCTCACGAAGTACTCAAACTACAAGTCCTGGGCCGAGAAGGCGCGCGGCGCTTTCGCGGCCGACCCTGATACGACCTCTGCCAGCGGCGGGCACGGCCGCCGCTCCACCGACCGCTGAGCCGCCATGGAGCGCCTGGTCCAGCTGCTCGACGAGCTCGAAGACCTGCTGTCCCTCCTGCGCCATCAACTCAGCCTCTGGCCCGGTCTCTAGCCCCGCTGCCGCGCTGAACGCAGCCGCAAGGGGGACTGTCCCCCCCGGCTTTCGCTGCTATCGTTGCGGCATGACCCGCACGCTCGTCTCTGCCCTTGCAGTCGCCGTGCTCACCGCCGCGGCGCACGCCCAGACACCGGAATCGCCGCCGCCGGCGGCCGCCGAGCCGACCGTGCTGGTGACCGATCTTGTGCCAGGCATCGGCGAAGAAGCCCTGCCCGGCAAGGTGGTGATCGTGCACTACACCGGCTGGTTGCACGATCCTGCGGCGCAGGACCACCGCGGCCGCAAGTTCGACAGCTCGCGGGACCGCGGCCAGCCGCTGTCCTTCCCGCTCGGGGCCGGCCGGGTGATCCCCGGCTGGGAACAGGGGCTGCCCGGCATGAAGGTCGGCGGCTCGCGCCGGCTCGTGATCCCGCCATCGCTCGCCTACGGCGCCCGTGGCGCCGGCAACGGCGCGATTCCGCCGCACGCGACGCTCGTGTTCGACGTCGAGCTGCTCGCCGTCGAGATCGTGACCTTCAAGGCAGGCCAGTAACCTGCGCCCAGGTGACCATGAACTCTGCAGTCCGGCTCGCGGCCCTGGCCGCCCTCCTGCCAGCGAGCGCCGCCCCGGCGGCGACGCTGGTCCACGCGGGCCGCATGATTGACGCGGTGAGCGCCTCGCCGCGCGAGCGCGTGACCATCGTGGTCGAGGGCGGGCGCATCCAGGCGATCGAGGCCAGGTTCCGCGCGGCAGGCGCCGGCGACGAGGTCGTGGACCTGTCGCAGGCCACGGTACTGCCCGGCTTCATGGACATGCACGTGCACCTCACCGGCGAGTACAGCCGAAGCAGCGAGCTCGACAGCGTCAAGAAGAGCGAGGCGGACCGCGCCTACGATTCCACCGTTTACGCGCAGCGCACCCTCTTGGCGGGCTTCACGACCGTGCGCAACGTCGGCGATCAGTGGAACCTCTCGACCGCGCTCAAGCGCGCTATCGAGGGCGGCAAGGTCAGGGGACCGCGCATCTTCACCGCCGGCCGGTCGATCGGCACCCGCGGCGGCCACGCGGATGCAACCAATGCCTTCGGGCCGTTCCTGACCAGCGACGACCCGCGCCTCGACACGGTCTGCAGCGGCGCGGATGGCTGCCGCGAGGCGGTCCGCCAGCGCTACCAGGACGGCGCCGACTCGATCAAGATCACCGCGACCGGCGGGGTGCTGTCGATCGCGAAGTCGGACAGTGCGCCGCAGTTCACGGACCAGGAGCTGGCCGCCGTCGTCTCCACGGCGCACGACTACGGCATGAAGGTGGCGGCCCACGCGCACGGCGCCGAGGGCCTGAAGCGTGCGGTCAGGGCAGGCATCGACTCGGTCGAGCACGGCACATTCATGGATGACGAGGCGATCCGCCTCATGAAGGAGAAGGGCACGCATTACGTGCCGACGATTTCCGCGGGCCGCTGGGTCTACGAGCAGGCCCAGGACCCGACGTACTTCCCGGCGATCGTGCGCCCCAAGGCGCTGGCCGTGGGGCCGCAGATCCAGCAGACCTTCGGCAAGGCCTGGCACGCAGGGGTCACCATCATGTTCGGCACGGACTGCGGCGTGTGCGCGCACGGCGATAATGCGAAGGAATTCGGCCACATGGTCGAGGCGGGCATGCCGGTCATGGACGCGATCCGCTCCGCGACCATCGTCCCGGCCCGCTATCTCGGCATCGACGACCGGCTCGGCAGCGTCGAGGCCGGCAAGCTCGCCGACCTCGTCGCCGTGCCAGGCAATCCCCTCGACGATGTCCACGTGCTGGAGCGCGTGTCCTTCGTGATGAAGGACGGCGTCATCTACAAGCGTTGATCGCCGGCGGACTCACGCGCTGCGCTGCGCGGATCCGGCGCGGGGGTCCACCCGAGCGAGCGAATGTCCGTTCATCTGAGCTCGCGAGGGCTGAGTCCCCCGCGCCGGATCCGCGCAAGGTCGTGCATGAGTACATCGACAGTCAAGGTTGAGAAAGTCGTCATCGAGGGGCCCGCCGGCGCCATCGAGGCGATGATCGAGCGCCCGTCGGGCGCGCGCGGCGACATCGCTGCAGTCTGCTGCCATCCGCACCCGCTGTACGGCGGGACGATGCAGAACAAGGTCGTGCACACGCTGGCGCGCGCCTGCCAGGACCAGCGCGTGACCAGCGTGCGGTTCAACTTCCGCGGCGTCGGCTCGAGCGCGGGCCGCCACGACGACGGCGTCGGCGAGAGCGAGGACGCGGCGGTGGTCGCGGACTTCGCGATGCGCGCGACCGGCGTCGCGCGGCTCTGGTCGCTCGGCTTCTCGTTCGGCGGGTTCGTCGCCTACCGGCTCGCGACCCTGCGCGACGCCGCGGCACTGGTGACCGTCGCGCCGCCGGTGCAGCGCTTCGACTTCACGCGGCTGCCGGTCCCGCGCGCGCCCTGGCTGGTCGCGCAGGGCGACGCGGACGACCTGGTCGACCACGAGCGCGTCCTCGCCTGGACAAGGAGCCTGGACCCGGCGCCCGAGGTCAGGATCCTGCCGGGTGCGGAGCATTTCTTCCACGGCCGCCTGACCGAGCTGCGCTCGATACTGGGCGGGTGGCTCGCGGCGCGGGCCGCGGAAAACGGCTGAAAAGGCCTGAAAAACCAACGGGGCGGCCGGGGCCGCCCCGTCGCTTCTCGAAACGCGGAAACGGACGAGCGGGCTCAGCCCACCATCTCGTTGAGGTTCTTGAGGGCGCGGATACGCACCTTCCTCGAGGCGGGCTTCGCGTTGATGGTCATCTTCTCGCCCGTGAACGGGTTGACGCCCTCGCGCGCCTTGGTGGCGGCCTTCCTCACGACGCGCATCTTGCACAGGCCCGGCAGCGTGAACACGCCGTTGCCCTTGAGCGACTTCTTGATCTGGTCGCCGAGCGCCTCGAGCACCGCACTGACCTGCTTCTTGCTGAGGTTCGTCTTGGCAGCGACCGCCGCAACGATCTGCGACTTCGTCGGAGCCGCATTCTTTTTCGCCATTGAGTAGTCTCCTGTAGTTTTGTCGACGACGGGGCGATCCCGCCAAATCAATTCCGGGCGCACCATACCACGGAAAAACCCGCTGCATAAGAGGGGTGACAGCGATTTGAAGCGGTTTTTTACGGGTCGGCGTGCGGGTCGGAATTCACTCGAGCCGGAACTCCCTTGTCAAGCGCGCGCGCAGCACCGGCCCCGCGGCGGTGGCCTGCGCGCGAATCTCGATCGTGACCGGCATGCGATGGCGCAGTTCGACCGGCGCGAGCCAGGTCGGCCCGCCGGGATCGTCGTGGCGCGCGAGCACGAGCGCACGCCGCTCGCCGGTGAGCGCGACCGATTCGGCCGCCAGGGACTCGGCGCTGACGCGGCGGCCGGCCGGCGTGTCCAGGCGCTCGAGCGTGACCGCCAGCAGAGCTAGATTGCGTCTCTGCTCAATGCCGTAACTGCCTGCAATCGCTGCCGGGAGATCGGTCGACTGCGTGAGCGCGTAGCGCAGGCGGTAGCCGCCCGCCTCGACGAAACCCGGATCCTCGTAGCTCGCCGCCGGCGGCGGCGGCGCAGTACCGCCGCCGCAGCCGGTCAGGGCAAGACCGAGGGCGAGAGCGGCGATGCGGGTGTTGCCCGCAACCCACAGGCGGGCGGCGGGTGAAATCATGGTTCAGCCGATCAGGATACGGAGCGCCTGCAGCCCGACGATCGCGACCAGCGGCGAGAAGTCGAGTCCGCCGATCACGGGCAGTACCCGCCGCAACGGGCCGAGCACCGGTTCGCACAGCGCGGTGAGCAGGGCATTTGCCGGGTTGCGTACGCCGGGGGCGACGAAGGAGAGCAGCGCGTAGACGAAGATGAGGACCGTGTAGAGCAGCAGGGTGGACAGCGCAAGCGTGCGCAGCGCCTCCACGGCGAGCGGCGCGAACGGGAACACGGCCCCGGTCCGCATCCGGAACAGCACCAGCGTGGCCGTGAACTGGACGGCCAGGAGCGCAACCAGCGAGGCGGTATCGAAGCGCCCGATCGGCGGCAGGATCCTGCGCAATGGAAGCACGAGCCAGTTGGTGAGCGCGAGGACCGCCTGGGCGAGCGGGTTCCGGAAGTCGGCGCGCCAGAGCTGCAGCAGCAGGCGCAACAGGAATGCGTAGGCGAGGAATGTGAAGGCCGAATCGGCCAGGAAGTAGAGCGCGTCCATGGGTGGATTCTAGCCGCGCGCGCCGAACACCGCGGTGCCGATGCGCAGATGGGTCGCGCCCTCGGCGATCGCCGACTCGAAGTCGCCGCTCATCCCCATCGACAGCACGTCGAGGCGGTGGCCGGCCGCGTTGAGGCCTTCCGCGAGGCGCCGCAACTCGCGGAACCAGCGCCGCTGGCGCGCTGGGTCCGTTTCCTCGGGGGGCAGGCACATGAGCCCGCGCAGCCGCAACTGCGGCAGCCGCGTCACGGCTTCCGCGAGCGCGCCGAGCCCCGCGGGCGCGACGCCCGACTTGGACGACTCGTCGCCGACGTGCACCTGGATGCAGACCTCGAGCGGGGGCAACGCCGCGGGGCGCTGCGCCGAGAGGCGCTCGGCGATCCGCAGGCGGTCCACGGTGTGCACCCAGTCGAAGAGCTGCGCGACGTCGCGCGTCTTGTTGGTCTGCAGCGCGCCAATGAAGTGGCGGCGGAAAGTACGGCCTGCCAGCGCGTCGAAGTGCGTGCGCGCCTCCTGCAGGTAGTTCTCGCCGAGATCGGCGAGCCCCGCATCCAGCGCCGAGCGCAGCCGCTCGAGCGGTTGTGACTTGGCGACGCCGACCAGGGTGATGCTCGCGGGATTGCGGGACGCGGTACGGGCCGCGACCGTGATGCGCTCCCGCACCGATGCGAGGGCGGCAGCCGGATTCTGCGGAGTAGTTAACATATTGGTGCGCTGCCACCGGGCCTATACTGCCCCCGGTCCCAGAGTTCCGCGGCGCGGTGCCCCGGAACCTCGTGCCGTGCACCGAGCCAGGGAGCCCTGATGGCCGTCGACATCGCCCAACTCTTGGCCTTCGCCGTCGAGAACAACGCGTCCGACCTCCACCTGTCCGCAGGCGTGCCGCCCATGATCCGCGTGGACGGCGACGTCAAACGCGTGAACATGCCGCCGCTGACGCACAAGGAAGTGCACAGCATGGTGTACGACATCATGAACGACAAGCAGCGGAAGATATACGAGGAGTTCTTCGAGACCGACTTCTCGTTCGAGATCCCGAATCTCGCGCGCTTCCGCGTCAACGCCTTCAACCAGAACCGCGGCGCCGGCGCCGTGTTCCGCAACATTCCATCGGTGATCAAGTCGCTCGACGACCTGCATGCACCGAAGGTATTCAAGGATCTGTGCATGCTGCCGCGCGGGCTGGTGCTGGTCACCGGACCGACCGGATCCGGCAAGTCCACGACGCTCGCGGGCATGATCGACTACGTGAATGTCAATCGCCCCGACCACATCATCACGATCGAGGATCCGATCGAGTTCGTGCACGAGTCGAAGCGCAGCCTTATAAACCAGCGCGAGGTCGGGCTCGACACGCGCTCATTCAGCCGCGCGCTGCGCGCCGCAATGCGCGCCGCGCCGGACGTGATCCTGATTGGCGAGATCCGCGACCGCGAGACCATGGAGTCGGCGATCGCGCTGGCCGGAACCGGCCATCTCGCCATCGCGACGCTGCACGCCAACAACTGCGCCGAGACGCTCGACCGCATCATCAACCTGTTCCCGCGCGACCAGCATGCGCAGATCTTCCTCGACCTGTCGCAGTACCTGCGCGCCATCGTCTCGCAGCGCCTGGTGCGCGGCCGCAACAAGAAGCGCGTGGCCGCCGTCGAGGTGATGCTGAACACGCCGCACATCCAGGACCTGATCAAGAGGGGCGATGTGATCGCGGTGAAGGAAGCGATGCAGTCGTCCAACGAGCGCGGCATCCAGAAGTACGACACGGCGCTCCTGCACCTCTACAGGGAGGGCAAGATCGACATCGAGGAGGCACTCAACAACGCCGACTCGCGCACCAACCTCGAGGCGCGCATTAACTTCGGGTAGTCGTTGCCCGGCCGCGCGAACTTCGCGCCGGTCGGGGACCCTCGCTCGCTCAGCCGGAAAGAATTCGCTCGCTCGGGGACCCGCCCGGCGCTCGTTCGTGCAGCCGGAACGTCGGCTGCGCGGCGCTCGCGCGCGCCGGACTCAGCCGCTAAAGACTGCGGTGGCGTCGAAGACGGGCCCGTCGACGCACACGCGCTTCATGGCGGGACCGTCGGGCGTCTGCACGAGCACGGTGCAGCCGGCGCAGCCGCCGACGCCGCAGGCCATGTTCTCCTCGAGCGAGACCTGGCAGGGCACGCCGTGTTTGCGCGCGAGTGCGGCGACGGCGACCAGCATGCCGTGCGGCCCGCAGGTGAAGATCTCGGCCCCAGGGCGCGCTTTCGCATCGAGGGAGGAGAGCCAGGCTTCGGCCAGTTCGGTGACGTAGCCGCGATGGCAGCCCGGGAATCCCGACAGGCTCGCGAGACGCGAGGGCACGCCGAGCGATTCGAGCAGCGGCATCGCCGCAGTTGTTCCGGCCGGGAGCCCGGGCGCGGGCAGCTGCGAGGTCGCGAGCTCGAACGGGAAGGGCAGTTCCGATCCCATGAGCACGAGCGGCGAGTACCCGCGCTCGGTGGCGATCCGCTCGGCGAGGAATACCATAGGCGGGATGCCGACGCCGCCGCCGACCAGTAGCAGGCGCGGCCGCGCGGGGTCGACGCGGAAGCCCTGCCCGATAGGACCCAGGCAGGAAAGCGTTTCGCCGGGCCGGCGTAGCGCCAGCTCGGCAAGCCCGTGGCCGACGACCTTGTAGAGCACCTCGATCCAGCCGGCCGCGCGGTCGGCGCGCATGACCGAAAGCGGCCGGCGCATCGGCAGGTCGGGCTCGCAGGTCAGGTGCACGAAACTGCCGGGCGTCGCCGCGGCGGCGCAGCGCGGCGCGGCGAGCCGCAGCACGTACTGGGCGCCGGGGAATGCCCGGTGTTCGAGGACGGCGGTGTCCTCGAGGAAGATGGTGCCGCGGTGCGGGCGTTCGGCGCTCATGGCTTGCGGCGCGAGGCGGCGAGGGCCTCGAGTACCGCCATGCGCACGGCGACGCCGTTCGCGACCTGCCGGCGGATCAGCGACTGCGGGCCGTCGGCGACCTCGGAGTCGATCTCGACGCCGCGGTTCATCGGGCCGGGGTGCATCACGATCGCGTCCGGAGCCGCGAGCGCGAGTCGCGCGGCCGTCAGGCCGAAGTCGCGGTGGTAGGCGGCGAGGTCGACCGGGCCGCTGCCCGCGCGCTCGTGCTGGATGCGCAGCATCATCACGACGTCGGCGCCGGCGATGCCATCCTCCATCGACTCGAAACGGCGCGCGCCCTCGAATGCGCCGGCTGCGGGCATCATGGCTCGCGGCGCGACGATGCGGAGCTCGGCGCAGCCGAGCGTCGCGAGCGCGCGGTGCGCCGAGCGGGCGACGCGCGAGCGCGCGATGTCGCCGACGATTGCGACCCGGGCACGGCCGATGTCGCCTTTCGCCTGGCGGACGGTCAGGGCGTCGAGCAGGCCCTGCGTCGGGTGGGAGAGGTGGGCTTCGCCGGCGGACACGACCGCTGCCTCGCCGTCGACGGCGCGCGCGACCATGTCCTGGACGCCGGCCTCGGCGTCGCGGATCACGAACACGTCGACCCGCATCGCGAGCAGCGTGTAGACGGTGTCGAGTAGCGTCTCGCCCTTGGCGCGCGAGGACAGTGTGATCTCGAAATTCACGACGTCGGCGCCCTGGCGCAGCGCCGCGAGTTCGAACGAGGCGCGCGTGCGGGTCGAGGGCTCGCCAAACAGGTTGGCGACCGTGAGCCCGCGCAGCGCGTCATTCTTCACCGGTTGCGCGGCGAACACCGCGGCGCGGTCGAGGAGCGACTCGAGCAGCGCGCGCGGCAGGCCGTCGAGCGTGACGAGATGCCGCAGCCGGCCGGCCGCGTCGGTCTGTGCCAGGGGGAAGTTCATGCGCGGGGCTGCGCAGGCATGGCGCGGAGCCATTGCAGGAGGAGCAGGCGCGCGGCCTCGCGGTCGACCTCGCCGCGCCGCACGCGCTTCGCCTTCGCGCCGCTGCGACGGCGCTCGCGCAGGTCGTCCTCCGCCTCGCGCGACGTCAGTCTTTCGTCCACCCGGTGAACCTCGATCCCGTACCGGCCGACGAGCTGGTCGGCGAACCGCAGGGCCGCCGTCGTGAGGCGGGCGTCGCGGCCGGCCATATTATAGGGAACGCCGGCGACGATCGTCGCTGGCCGCCAGGCGGCGACGACCCGGTCGATCGCCCGCCAGTCGGGCTCGCCGTCCGCGGCGGCGATCGTCTCGAGCGCCTCTGCCGTGCCGGTCAGGGTGTTGCCGACCGCGACGCCGATGCGCCGCAGGCCGTAATCGAAAGAGAGCACCGTCCTCGCGGCCGGCGCGGGCATGGGGCTGCCCTCAGGCACGCCCCGCCTGGGTGCTGATGCGGGAGAGCTCGACGCCCAGCAGCCGCGCCGCGGCGTGCCAGCGCTGCTCGAACGGGAGCTCGAAGATCAGCGCGTCGTCGCAGGGCACGGTGAGCCAGGCGTTCTGCAGCAGTTCCTCGTCGAGCTGTCCCGCCTCCCAGCCCGCGTAGCCGAGCGCGATCACCGCCTGCTCCGGGCCATCGCCCTGCGCCATCGAAGCGAGCACGTCGCGGGAGGTGGTCACGTGCAGCGTGTCGGACACCTGCATCGTGGATTCCCACCGGCGCGGCCCCGGCCGGTGCAGCACGAAGCCGCGGTCGCGCTGCACGGGCCCGCCTGCCAGCACCGGCATGCCGCGCAGCCGCGCGTCCTCGGTGGGCAGCGCGAGCTGGTCGAGCACTTCGGACATGCGCATCTCGAGCGGGCGGTTGATGACCAGGCCAAGCGCGCCGCGCTGGTTGTGCTCGCAGATGAGCGTCACGCTGTGCGAGAAGTTGGGATCCGCGAGCGACGGCATCGCGACCAGGAGCTGGTTGCCCAGATATTCGCCGGTGGCCATGCAGCTAGTATCGGCCTACGGTGCAGGCACTTCAACCGACGACCCCGTGAGGCGGCCGCCGACAAAGCGCCATTCGTAGGCGAAACGCAGGACCTCGTACCGGGCGGCAAGGTCCTCGGGAAAAGCCTCGAACGGGGTCGCGAGCTTCAATATGTCCATTGCGGCGCGGTCGAGTTCGCCGTAGCCGCTGGAGCGGCGCACGTCGGCCCGCACCAGGCCGCCGCTCGAGGCGAGCACCACCTCGATCACCGGATTGCCGGACAGCTTGCTGCGCCGCGCGGCGTTCGGGAAGTTGATGGTACCGACCTGCTCGATGCGGCGCTTCCAGGCGTTTAGATACACCGCCACCTCGGAGACCCGCGTGTTGGGCGTGACGAGCTGCTCCCGGCGCGGCGCCCCCTTGAGCTGGAGCTTCGCGTCCGTGCTGCTGCCCGCGAATGGCGACGCACTGCCCGCGAACGACTCGAGCGGCAGCACGGCGGGCGGGGTCTGTCGGCCTGCCACGGCGGCGGCGAAGCGGGGCTCGCCGCCGCGGCCCGCGAGCAGCTCGCCCTCGCCCGCGGCCTCGCTCTCGTGCGCAGTTGGCGCATCGCCGCCCTCGGGCGCGCCCGAATTCGCGGCCGCGACGCTGCCCGCGACGGGACGCCGGGTCCGCTCGTCGGGCGAGTTGCCGCTGCCGAGCTGGGTACGCTCGGCCAGGTAGTCGGCGCTGTCATTGCGCAGGCTGTCCGGCAGGGCATTGTTGACCAGCAGTACCTCGAGGGTCGGCACGCTGCCGGAGTCCGTGACCGGCGGCGCAAAGCTGACGCCGAGAATAAGGATGAGGTGGAAGAGGGCGGCCAGGAACAGCGTGATGGTCAGGCGGTCCCCGGAACCCGGACCGGGCCGGATGTCCCATTCGTGCATCAGCATCGCGCCAGCCTCGCAAGCACGGCTTCGATCACCATTCCGCCGATGTCGTGGCCATGTTTCGCCTCGATCTCGCGGATGCCAGTCGGGCTCGTGACGTTGATCTCGGTGACGAAGCCGCCGATCACGTCGAGGCCGACGAACAGCATGCCGCGCTCGCGCATGACCGGCCCGATCCGCGACGCGAGCCAGCGATCACGCTCGGTCAGCGCCCGGCTCTCCGCCCGGGCGCCGGCCGCCAGGTTGCCGCGGTGATCGCCGCTCGCCGGCATGCGGACCAGCGCATGCGGCACGGGCTCGCCATCCACCAGCAGGATCCGGGCGTCGCCGCCGGTCGCGATCTCGGGCAGGTAGCGTTGCGCCATCGCATAGCGCCGGCCGCCGTCGGTGAGCGTCTCGAAGATCACGCGCGCATTGGGGTCGCCCTGCTGCACGACGAAGATCGAGCGTCCGCCCATGCCGTCGAGCGGCTTGAAGACCGCCTGGCCGTGCTCGCCGAGGAACGCTTCCATGGCCGCCATGTCGCGGGTGATGAGCGTGGTCGCGCAGCATTCCGGGAACCAGGCGGTGTAGGCCTTCTCGTTCATGTCCCGGAGGCCCTGGGGCCGGTTCACGACCAGGGTGCCGGCCTGCTCCGCGCGCTCGAGCAGGTAGGTCGAGTAGATGTACTCCATGTCGAAGGGCGGGTCCTTGCGCATCAGCACCGCGTCGACGTCCGCGAGTTCGCGTACCGCCGGCTCGCCGGTGCGGTACCAGCCCTTGCCTTCAGCGACGACCTCGAGCGGCGTGAGTCGCGCGAACGCACGCCCGTCGCGCGCCCACAGGTCGTCCTGGCCGAACACCAGCACTTCGCAGCCTCGCGACTGTGCGGCCTTCAGCATCGCGACGGTGGAATCCTTCGCCGGCTTGATGCTTGCGAGCGGATCCATCAGCACCGCGAGGCGGGGTCTGGCAGGCATCAGGCGGTCTCCGGCCGATTGGCGGGAATGTGGCGCGGATACTGCACGTCAGGGGGCCTCGTCATAGTACACCTGTCGTCGGTCCCGACCGCCCGCGCGGCCGCCGGCCCGGCATGGCGGCCGGGTGGACCGATATGTTAAAAGGTGGTCGCTCCCGGAGGAACTGATGGAAAGTGCAGCGGCCGTTAGTGACGGGCACCGCCTGAGCGGGCTGAAAGTGCTCGTCATCGACGACAGCAAGACCATCCGGCGCACCGCGGAGACGCTGCTGGCCAAGGAAGGCTGCGAGGTGTTCACTGCCGTGGACGGCTTCGACGCGCTGTCCAAGATCGCCGACCACCAGCCGGACATCGTGTTCGTGGACATCATGATGCCGCGCCTCGACGGCTACCAGACCTGCTCGCTGATCAAGCACAACAAGGTGTTCCGCTCGATCCCGGTCATCATGCTATCGTCCAAGGACGGGCTGTTCGACCGGGCCCGCGGGCGCATCGTCGGTTCCGAGCATTAACTGACGAAGCCGTTCACGCGCGATCGAGCTCGGCGTCAAAGAATACCTCGGCAAGCCCTACCAGGAGGGCCAGCTGCTGCAGGCCATCGAGCCGCTGGTGCGCAAGGCCGCGACATGAGCGGCGAGCAGGAACTCTACGGCCTGCTGGTGCCGCTGCTCGACGAGCGCCTGCTCGTGCCGCGCGCCTGCGTCGCCGAGGTGACGGGCTACCAGCCGCTGCAGGAGATGCCGGGTGCGCCGCCCTGGTACCTCGGCATCCAGGCCTGGAACGGACGCGGCGCGCCGGTCGTGTCGTTCGAGGGCGCCTGCGGCAAGCGCATCCCCGTGATCGGCGGCCGCACGCGCATCGTGATCTTCGCCTGTCTCGGGCAGAAGCTGCCGGCCGGACATTTCGGCATCGCGACCCAAGGCTTCCCGCAGCTCGTGCGTGTCAGCCCCCAGGTCATCGCGGCCGACAACTCGCGCGCGTTCCCGGATCGTTTGCCGGTGCTGTGCCAGGTGCGCATGGTCAACGAGCTGCCGCTCGTCCCCGACCTCGAGCGGCTCGAAGAAATGATCGCGGACGAGACCACGGTCACCGCGGCGTAACAGGGGACGCTCCCCGATCAGAGGTCCCCGGCGACCGCCTGCAACACCGCCAGCGCCGCGAGCGCGGCGGTTTCGCTGCGCAGCACGCGCGGCCCCAGGCGGCAGGCGCGGAAACCCGCGGCCAGCGCGGCTTCCCGCTCGGAATCCTCCAGCCCGCCTTCCGGCCCGACCAGCAGCTCGATCGAGGTCGCGCCCTGCGCGGCCGTGACCAGCGCTAGGTCCGCATCGGGCGACAACAGCAGACGCACGGCTGACCGCGCCGGCTCCGCCAGCCAGGCGGCGAAATCCCTTGGCTGCGCGACTTCCGGCACGCGCGCCCGCCCGCACTGCTCGCAGGCGGCGATCGCGACGCCGCGCCAGTGCGCGGACTTGCGCTCGCGGGCCGGACCGTCCAGCCGCACGACGCTGCGCGCCGTCGCGACCGGCAGGATCGCCCGCACGCCGAGCTCGGTCGCCTTCTGCAGCACGAGGTCCATGCGCTCGGCGCGCGCGATGCCCTGCACCAGCGTCACGGCCAGCGGCGACTCGGCGCGCGCATCCGCGCGGCCGATCACTTCGGCCTCGACGGTGCCCCGCCCAAGCCCCGCAATCCGCGCGCGATAGTCCGATCCGTCGCCGTTGAAGAGCGTGAGCGCGTCGCCGGCGCCGAGCCGCAGCACGCGCGTCACGTGGGCGGCGGCCGCGCCCTCGAGATGCACACGCGCACCCGGGCCGAGCGCTGCCTCGACGTGCACGCGGATCAGGCGCATGCCGCGCCTGGGGCGCCGCGCAGGAGGTCCGCGGCCGGATCGAAATCGTCCGTCACGCGGCGAGTCTATGCGATTGGAAGCCGTGGTTGGCGCGGGCTAAGCTTCCGGCATGCCTGTTGTCACGACCATCGCGATGGGGCTGCTCTCGGGTGCGCGCATGATCGACTCGCCGAACCGCGACGCGCGGCCCGGCGGGCTCGAGCCGGAGCTCATCGTGGTGCACGGCATCAGCCTCCCGCCCGGCCGCTTCGGCGGCCCGTGGATCGACCGCCTGTTCCAGAACGCGCTGCCCGCCGGCGAGCATCCGTACTTCGAGACGATCCAGCACCTGCGCGTCTCCTCGCATGTCCTGATCGCGCGCGACGGCACGGCCACGCAGTACGTGCCGTTCGGCGAGCGGGCCTGGCACGCTGGCACGTCTCACTGGCGCGGCCGCAGTGCCTGCAATGACTTTTCGGTCGGCGTCGAGCTCGAAGGCACGGACGAAGAGCCTTACGACCAGCGCCAGTACGAGACGCTCGCCGACCTCGTCGCAGCGCTGCAACGGGCATACCCGTCGCTCGCGGAGGGCTGGATCGCGGGTCACAGCGACATCGCGCCCGGCCGCAAGACCGATCCCGGCCCGGCTTTCGACTGGCGCCGGCTGGAGGACGCCATTCGCGCGCGCGGCGCGGCGTTCCGGCGCGAGGTGCTCGCCTGAAGCGGCTTGCCACGGTCGCCGCGCTCGGGGCGCTGCTGCTGGCGGCCTGCGCGCGCGAGCCGGCCGCGCCCGCGCGCGAGCGCATCGTGAGCGTCGCGCCGAATCTCACGGAAATGCTGTTCGCCGCCGGCGCCGCGGACCAGATCGTGGCGGTCAGCGCCTACAGCGACTATCCGCAGGCTGCGTCGGCTCTGCCGCAGGTCGGCGACGCCTTTCGCCTCGACTTCGAGCGGATCGTCGCACTCGCGCCCACCGTCGCCGTGGTCTGGGAAAACGGCACGCCGGCGGGCGTCGCGCAGCGGCTGCAGGATCTCGGCATCCGCGTCGTGCAGGTCCCGACGCGCACCCTCGATGACATCGCGACCGGCGTGCTTACGATGGGCGAGCTGGCGGGCACTCGGGCGATTGCGGAGCGCGCCGCGAGAGACTACCGCGCCCGCATCGTGGCGCTGCGCGAGCAGTACCGCGACCGGCCGGCGATCCGCGTGTTCGTGCAGATCGACGATGCGCCGCTGTTCACGGTCGGCGGGCCGCACCTGATCACGGAGATCCTGGGCCTGTGCGGCGGCGACAACGTGTTCGCGGACGCCGAGGCCCAGGCATTGCCGGTCGACCTCGAATCGGTGCTGGCGCGCGCGCCCGAAGTCATCCTCTCGACCGACACGGACCAGCCCGCGCAGTACTGGGCGCGCTTCCCGCAACTCACGGCGGTCGCGCGCGGCAATCTCTACCAGTCGAGCGGGGACCTGCTCGCGAGGCCGAGCCCGCGCATCGCCGATGGTGCCGCGGACGTCTGTGCGCGCCTCGACGAGGCGCGTGCGAAGCGCGGACCGTCCTAGGGCGGCGGCTTGCTGCCGCGGCGCTCGTGGTTCCAGAGCACCTCGCTGCCGCTCTCGTGCCGGGCGAGCACGCGCGCGAGCACGAACAGGAGGTCCGACAGGCGGTTCAGGTACTGCAGCGGCTCCGGCGCGACCGTCTCGGCGCGCGCGAGCGTCCACGATCGCCGCTCCGCGCGCCGGCAGATCGCGCGGGCCAGGTGGCAGGCGGCGGCCGCGGGCCCGCCGCCCGGCAGGATGAATTCCTGGAGCGGCGGCAGCCGCTCGTTGAAGGCGTCGAGCGCCTGCTCGAGTGCGAGCACCTGCGAGGCTTCGATGGCGCGGTGGCCCGGGATGCAGAGTTCGCCGCCCAGGTCGAACAGCTCATGCTGGATCCGCGTCAGGAGCTCGGCGACGCCGCTGGGAATGCCTGGCACGGCGAGCACCACGCCGATCGCGCTGTTCGCCTCGTCGACGCAGCCGTAGGCCTCGACACGCGGATCGTCCTTGGGCACGCGGCTGCCGTCGCCGAGACCGGTGGTGCCGTCGTCGCCGGTGCGCGTGTAGATCTTCGACAGCCGGTTGCCCAAGCCTGCCCCTCAGCGAAACTCGTAGCGGATCGCGCCGTAATAGCTGCGCTCCACCGTGTTGTAGGTGTGGGCCAGCTGGTAATCCTCGTCGAACAGGTTCTCGATGCGCGCAAACACGCTGAAGTGCTCCCCCAAGGCGATCTTGCCTGACAGGCCGGCGAGCCAGTATGCCTCCAGCTGCACCCGGCCGTCGAAGTCGATGGCGTCGTTGTCGCGCCGTTCGCCCGCGTACAGGACGTCCAGCGCGACCTCGTGGCCCCCGAAACGCTTCACGACCGCCGCCGTGTAGTTCTCCCGCGCGCGGCGCAGCAGGCGCTCGTCCGTCGTGCGGTCGCGTGGATCCTGGAGGGTCGCCGACACATGCGCCGACCAGTCGTCGGCAACATACTGCCAGGATGCCTCTACACCCTCGATCCGGACCTTGTCGATGTTGCGGTTTTCGCCCTGGAAGGGAACGAAACTGATGATGACGAAATCGATGAGGTCATCAATGTCATTGCGGAACGCGGCCAGCGTGACGGACTGCCGCTCACCCAGCGCCTGTCGCCAGGAAATTTCGTAGCTCCTCGATTCCTCCGGATCGAGGCCAGGATTGGCGCCGAAACCGTAGAGGTCCGTGGCGTCCGGTGCCCGGAACCCGGTGCCGGCGGCAAGCGTCACGAGCGCGCCTTCGCCCGCCTCGATGCCGTAGGCAGCGTTCCAGGTCGCATGTCCGCCGAAAACCTCGTGTTCAAGGTACGCGGCCGCCAGCAACAGCCGCTGCCGGCCGAACGTGGACTCGCTCTGCAGATAGGTCTGGGTGGTCGTCGTGTCCGCCGCGTATGAAAGGTCGAACGACTCCGAATCGGCGTCCTCGTCCTGCCACAACACGCCCGCGGTCAGGGCGAACGACTCGGAGATCGCCAGGTCGTTCTGCCAGTCGAGGCTCCAGCGGCGCGTGTGCGCGAAGTCCTTGATGCCGTTGAAGTCGAACGCGCCCAGCTGGTTCTGGTCGATTTCGTCCAGCGCATAGCCCGCCGTCACCCTCGAGCGCCACATCGTGTTGGGCGCAATCGCCGCATAGAGCGCAAACGCCGAATTCCGGAAATCCTGGTCCAGCTGCGTGCCGAATGACGAGTATTCGGTATTTCCGGCGGCGTGCCAGATACGCGCGCCCACGTCGGCTGCGCCGACGGCGGTATGGCCGGATGCCGTGAACGACAGGTTGTGATAGCCGCGGTCCGTGCCGTCGCCGGCCTGGGTCGGGAATCCCGCACTGTCGATCCAGCTGCCCGCGAGCATGGCGCCTGTATGGTCGTCGCCGGTGCCCGCGCCGAAGCTTGCGGTCTTCGTGTCGAAGCTGCCGAAACCCAACGACGCGCTGCCGCTGTCCCCGGCGCCGCGCGTGATCACGTTGATCACGCCGCCGATCGCATCCGATCCGTACAGCGCCGAGCGCGGACCCTTGACCACCTCGACGCGCTCGACGAACTCGGGCGCGAAATTCTGGATCGCGGCCGTGCCGATCGTGCCGGGATTGATGCGCAATCCGTCCACGAGTACCAGCACGTGGTTCGACTCCGTGCCGCGCACGAAGATCGAGGTCTGCTGGCCCGGCGCGCCGAGGCGCACGGGCTCGATGCCCGGCTGAAAGCGCAACGCATCGCTGAGCTCTGCCGCCGGCAGCCGCAGCAGGTCGTCACCCCGCAAGATCTCGACGCTGGCGAGCACCCGGTCGGCCAGTTCCTCGCGGCGCGTGGCGGTGACGATGACGGGTTCGAGGGCGGTGCTGCCGGCGGCAGCGGCAAACAGGATCAGGGCGTTCATCGAGGCTCCTCCCGAGCGGTGCGCGCACCTGCACCGGTCGCGGAGGGGAGTCGGAAGGGCGGTGGAATCGCCCCCCCGGTCGCCCGCCGCGACTGGCGCTGTCTGACGGGCCGGTTTCCGGACTCACGGCAGTTCGCATCGCCTTCCCACCGGAACTTTCGGCAGTGGCTGCAGGCTTCGCCTGCGTGATGCGGCTTGCGCCGTTTACCGTTGCGGGGGCAGTGCCGGGATGGCGATCACTCGCGCACCGGCTTCCCGATTAGCCCGGGCTCGCACCCGGGGCACCTGTCATCGCGCATCATTCTGGGGACGGCTCCGGGGCCGGTCAAGCGGCCGTTGACGGACGGTTCCGCGCCCCGCAGTGTGGCTGCAATGGGCAACTCCGCACGGCTCGAGGCGGCACTCGCGGCCGCGGCGAGCGCCGCCGAGGTCATCCGCAGCCACTACGCCGGGGCGATCGCCGCGCGCGCGAAGGCTGACGGCTCGCCGGTGACGGATGCCGACATCGCCGCCGAGCAGGCGATCCGCGCGATCGTCGCGGCGCGTTTTCCCGGCGACGGGTTCTTCGGCGAGGAGTCTGCGGCCGAGCGCCTCGACGCCGAACACCTCTGGCTCGTCGATCCCATCGACGGCACGAAATCCTTCGTGCGCCGCTACCCGATGTTCTCGACCCAAATTGCGGTGATGCACCGCGGCCGCCTGCAGCTCGGCGTGTCTTCGGCGCCGGCGTACGGTGAGGTCGCCTGGGCCGAGCGCGGCGGCGGCGCCTTCCTCGACGGCACGCGGCTCGCGGTCAGCGCCGTCACGCGGATCGAGGCGGCGACGCTCTCGACCGGCAACCTGCGCGCGCTCGCCGGCGGATCGCGCTGGGCTTCCTTCGGCAGGCTCGTCGCACGGCTCGACCGCATCCGCGGCTTCGGCGATTTCCTGCACTACCACCTGCTGGCGGCCGGCAAGATCGACGCCGTGCTCGAGTCGGACATCAATATCCTCGACATCGCGGCACTTACCGTGATCGTCGAGGAAGCGGGCGGGCACGTAACCGACCTCGAGGGCAAGCCAGTTGGCCTCGAGACGCGCAGCATCCTCGCGACCAATGGCCTCCTGCACGATGAAATTCTCGAGGTGCTCGCGACGTAAGTCTCAGGCGCTGATGAACACCCGCTGCCCGCGCCAGGCGAGCTCGCCCACCGGCACGTCGTACAGCTCCGAGAGGTTCGCGTCTGAGAGGATCGTCGCGGCGTCGCCGTAACGCCAGCGCCCGTCGCCGAACAGGAGCAGGGCCTTGTCCGCCGCGCGCGCGGCGAGCGTCGCATCGTGCAGGGCGGCGATGACGAGCCCACCCGCGGCGGCGCGGGCGCGGAACAGCGCGACGACCTCGTTGCGGTGCCGCGGGTCGAGGTGGTTGGTCGGCTCGTCGAGCAGGCACACGGCCGCGTCCTGGGCGAGCAGCGTCGCGACGTCGAGCCGGCGGCGCTCGCCCCCGGACAGCGATTCGACGGGGCGTTCGGCAAGGCCGGCGAGCCCGACGGCCCCGAGCGCGGCGCGCGCCGTGGCCAGGTCGCTCGCGTCTTCCCATTGCCAGAATGGCAGGTGCGGATGGCGGCCGATCAGCGCGGTCTCGAACACGGTCGAGGGAAACGGATCCTCGGTCAGCTGCAGGAGGAGGCCGAGCCGCTGCGCGCGCTCGCGCCCCGGCCAGGCCGCGAGGTCGCGGCCATCGAGCTCGACGCGGCCCGCGGCGGGCGGGCGCAGGCCGGCGAGCGTGTGCAGCGTCAGCGTCTTGCCGACGCCGTTGCGGCCCAGTACGGCGATGAACTCGCCGCCCCGCGCTTCGAGCTCGAACCCGCGCACGAGCCTGCGGCCGGCGACGCTGACGTCCACGGCACGGCAGTCGAGCCGCGGCCGACGCGCCTCGCTCAGGGCTGCAGCCGCTCGTGCTGCCAGGGCTCGGCCTGGAATCGGCCATCGCCCGCGGACGCGATCACGCGCTGCCAGCGCGCGCGGTCGTGCATCCGGTGCTCGCCTTCGCACCAGAGCTCCACGGACGCGGCCCACAGCCGGTAGCCGCCCCAGTGCGCCGGGCGCGGCAGGCGCAGCCCGGGTTCCTGGTCGTCGTCCGGCGCGGTGAACGGATCCGGCGTGCCGAGCCGCTCCGCGGTCTCGCGCAGGCGTTCCAGGAGAATCTTCCGCGAAGCAACCGGGGCGCTCTGGTCGCTCGTGATCGCGGCCAGGCGGCTGCGCCAGGGGCGGCTCGCGAAGTAGTCGTCGCTCTCGCTCGCGAGTGCGTGCACCACCGGGCCCTCGACCCGCAACTGGCGCCCGAGCGCATCCCACAGGAACACGACCGCCGCCCAGGGATGTGCGGTGAGCTCGCGGCCCTTGCACGAATGGTAGTTCGTGTAGAAAAGGAGATAGCCCGGGTCCGCGACGATTTCCTTGCAGAGCACGACGCGCACCGATGGCCTGCCGTCGGCGCCCGTGGTCGCGAGACTCATGGCATTCGGGTTGCGTTGAATCTGTTCATCCCGGGCCTGCCGGAACCACGTGGACGCGAGGGGCATCGGGTCGGCCGGCAGGGGGTCCGGCAACATCTGGAAGGGTGCGTGCATTGTCAAATGGTAACGCTCCTGCCGGTTAAGCGGCGATTCAGCTTGGGTGGCCGAGACTGTCCCCACGCACCCTGCGGAGGAGCCGACATGCTAAGACAAGCCCTCATTGCCGCCTCGCTGGCCGTGCTGCTGGCCGGCCCGGCGGCCGCCGCGGACCAGGCACGACGTGCCAAAGCGGACTCAAACAAGGAGCCTGCTGCGGCCATCCAGAAGCAGCCGGCGAAAGCCGCGCCCGGCAGGCAGCCGGCCACAGCCGCTCGCCAGCCGCCCGCAAAACCCGCGCCGGCGACGTTCAGGGCGCCGCCAGGCCAGGGCAAACGCGGCGCCGACTGGAACCACGACCGCGGGCACGGTCGTGGCGATGACCGCCACGAGCGCGACTGGCGCGACGACGACCGCCGCCAACGCCACGACTGGGACCGCAACGACTGGCGCCGTGACGACGACTGGCGCCGCCGCGGCTGGCACTATCACGGTGGGCGCAATGATGGCTGGCGCTACTACCGGTGGCACGACAACCGCCACTGGCGCTATGTCCCGCCGTACCACTTCAGTCTCGATTTCGGCTATCGCTCCGGCTATGAGCTCGCCTGGCGCGACTGGTTGTACTACGGCCGCTACGACCGGTACTGGCGCCGCGGTGCGTACTACGGCTACGGCGTCGGCTATTCGTACCGCGCCGGGTACGACGCGGGCTGGCGTGACGCGATGTACTACTTCGGGCTCGGCTACCGCCCCGACTACTGGTCCTACGACCCGCAGGGCGGCTGGTACTTCAGCTTCCGGATCGAAGGCTGAGCCTGCAATCGGCCGGCCCGCTTGCAGACCGGCAGGCGGGCCGGTACACAGGGCAGTCCGGAAACCGGGGGACTGCCGCATGGAACTCACCGAGCTGCGCGAGCGGCTGACGAAACTCGACGGCCAACTGCTGGCGCTCATCGCCGAGCGCCAGCGCCTGTCGGAGGAAGTCGCGCGCGCCAAGCGCGCCACCGGCCATCCGACCCGGGATTTCAAGCGCGAACGCGACGTGCTGCTCAATGCGCGCGCTGCGGCGGAAAGACTGGGCCTTTCCCCGGCGCTTGCCGACAACCTGCTCCGGCTCCTGATCCGCAGCTCGCTCGCCACCCAGGAACAGGCGCAGGTTGCTGCACAAGGGCAGGGCGCCGGGCGGCGCGCGCTGGTGATCGGCGGGCGCGGCAAGATGGGCCGCTGGTTCGTCGAATTCCTCGACTCGCAGGGTTACGTGGTCGAGGTCGCCGACCCGGCCGGCCCGCTCGGGGCGCACCCGCACCGCACGGACTGGCAGTCCGACGAGCTGGCGCACGAGGTGATCGTGGTCGCGACGCCGCTCGGCATCACCGCCTCCATCCTCGAGCAGCTCGCGCGCCATCGCCCGGCCGGCCTCGTGTTCGACATCGGCTCGCTGAAGACGCCGCTGCGCCGCGGCCTGGAGGCGCTGCGCGCCGCCGGCGTGCGCGTGTGCTCCCTGCACCCGATGTTCGGGCCGGACACCGACCTGCTCTCGGGCCGCCACATCATCCACGTGGATGTCGGCCGGCCGGACGCGGTCGCGGACGCGCAGGCGCTGTTCGCCTCGACGATGGTCGAGCAGGTGGTCACGACGCTCGACGACCACGACCGCCTGATCGCCTACGTGCTCGGCCTTTCGCACGCGATCAACATTGCGTTCTTCACCGCCCTCGCGGACAGCGGCGAGGCGGCGCCGCGGCTCGCGCGCCTGTCCAGCACGACCTTCGACGCCCAGCTGGGCGTGGCCTCGCTGGTGGCCGGGGAGAGCCCGGCGCTCTATTTCGAGATCCAGGCGCTCAACGAGTACGGCGGGGAGTCGCTCAAGGCGCTCGCCGAGGCCGTCAGCCGCCTACAGGCCCTGGTCGCGAACCAGGACGCCGCGGGTTTCGCGCGCCTGATGCGCCGGGGCCAGTCCTACCTGCAGGATCGTGCCGCCGCCCGGCAGACCTGATATGCTTAATGAGAGTCATTCTCATTAACCATATTGAGGCCTTCATGAGCTTCCGTGACGTCCTCCTGCGCCGCCTGCCGGCGCTCGCCATCCTGGCCACCCTGGTGCCTATCGGGCCTGCCCAGGCCGCTGGCGAGCCCCTGGTCGTGTACACCGCCCGTAAGTACCAACTGGTCGAATCGCTCTTCCAGGAGTACGGCAAGGAGCGGGGCATCGAGGTGAAGTTCGTCACCGATGACGGGGCGCCGCTCATTCAGCGTCTTACGGCCGAGGGCGCCGCGAGTCCCGCCGACCTGTTCATATCCGTCGACGCCGGGGACCTCTGGCGCGCCAAGCAGGCGGACCTCCTGCAGCCGATCCGCTCACCAGCGCTCGAGGCGGCGATCCCGGCGCACCTGCGCGACCCCGAGGGCCACTGGTTCGGCCTCGCGGTGCGCGCGCGCACGCTCGCGTACTCGACCGCGCGCGTGAAGCCGGCCGAGCTTTCGAGCTACGCAGACCTTGCCGCCCCGCGCTGGAAGGGCAGGCTGTGCCTGCGCAGCGGCAAGGCAGTGTACAACCAGTCGCTGGTCGCGATGTTCATCAACGATCTCGGGGAGGAGGCGACCGAGAAGCTGGTACGCGGCTGGATCGCCAACCTCGCCGCGGACCCGTTCTCGAACGACACGCTGATGCTCAAGGCGATCGCCGCCGGCCAGTGCGACGTCGGCATCACCAACAGCTACTACCTCGGCCGGCTGCAGCACGAGCATCCCGCCCTGCCCGTGCAGCTCTTCTGGGCCGACCAGGCGGGCCGGGGCACGCACGTGAACATCTCCGGCGGCGGCGTCACGAAGCACGCAAAGAACCGCGCGGAGGCCGTGCGCTTTCTCGAGTGGCTGGCCTCGCCCGCGATCCAGCAGCGCTTTGCCGCGGTCAACTTCGAGTTTCCCGCCAACGCCGGCGTCGATCCGCTGCCGGAGGTCAGGGCCTGGGGCGCGTTCAAGCCGAACCAGGTCAACGTCGGCCTGATCGGCAGGACGCAGCCCGCGGCGGTGATGCTGATCGACCGCGCCGGCTGGCGCTGAGGCCGTTCAGCGGGCCATGGACGCCGCGAGCCCGCGCGCCGGCCCGGCGCTCACCGCACTCCTGGTCGCGCTGCCGATGGTCGCGATCCTCGCCGCCGTCGTGCACGGCGCGACCGGCACGGATTCCGCGCTCTGGGCGCACCTGACCGAGCACGTGCTCGCGCGCGTGACGGCCAACACGGCCGTGCTGGTCGTCGGCGTGGTCGCGATCGCCGCGGCGCTCGGCACCTCGCTCGCCTGGCTGACCGCGGGTTGCGAATTCCCGGGCCGCGGCTTCTTCGCCTGGGCGTTGCTGCTGCCGATGGCGATGCCGGCTTACGTGCTCGCGTTCGTCGCGGTCGCGACGCTCGACTACGCCGGCGCGGTGCCGGCCGCGCTGCGCGGGATCTTCGGCGCCGGCTTCACCGTGCCGCCGATCCGCTCCACCGGGGGCGTGATCGCGGTGCTGGGACTCGCGAGTTATCCCTACGTGTACCTGATGGCGCGCGGCGCTTTCCTGACGCACGGGGCGCGCGTGCTCGAGGCCGCGCAGTCGCTCGGTTTCGGGCCGTGGTCCGGGCTCATGCGCGTCGCCGTGCCGCTCGCGCGGCCGTGGATCGCCGGCGGGGCTGCGCTGGTCGCGATGGAGACCCTCGCGGACTTCGGCGCGGTGTCGGTGTTCAACTACGACACCTACACGACGGCGATCTACAAGGCCTGGTACGGGCTGTTCTCGATCGAGACCGCGCTCGGGCTCGCGCTGCTCCTGCTCGGCTTCGTCGCGCTGGTGCTCGCCCTCGAGCGCCTCGCGCGCGGGCGCGCGCGCTACGCGGCCGCCGACAGCGGCAGCCGGGTGCCAGTGCGGCTCGCACTGCCCGGCGCGCGCGGCTGGTTCGCCTGCGGCTATGCGTCGGCGGTGTTCGCGCTCGGCTTCGTGCTGCCCGCGCTCGCCCTCGCGCGCTGGGCGCTTGCGGTCGCGCCGCTCGACCTCGATGCGCGCTACATGGACTACATCCTGCGCACGCTGGCGCTCGCCGCGATGGCGGCAATGGCCTGCCTCGCGCTCGCCGTCGCGCTCGGTTACGCGACGCGCACCGGCGCCGGCCCGGTGCCGCGCGCCGCAGCGCGCATCGCGACCCTCGGTTACGCGATACCCGGCGCGGTGCTCGCGGTCGGGGTGGTGAGCGCGCTCGGCGGCATCGATGCCGCGTGGCGCGCGCTCGCCGGCGGCGAGGGGCTCTGGCTGCAGGGCACGGTGGTGGCGCTCCTGTTCGGCTACGTCGCGCGCTTCCTCGCGGTCGCCAATGCGCCCGTGCAGGGCGGCTTCGCTCGCATCCGGCCGGCGCTCGAGGAGGCGGCGCGCTCGCTCGGCTCGGGCACGCGCGAGCTCGTGACGCGCCTGCACCTGCCCCTGCTCGGCGCCGGCGTCGGCACGGCGCTGCTGCTCGTGTTCGTCGACGTCATGAAAGAGATGCCGATCACGCTGATGACGCGGCCGTTCGGCTGGGACACGCTCGCGGTGCGGGTGTTCGAGATGACCGCCGAGGGCGAATGGGAGCGAGCGGCGCTGCCGGCGCTCGTGATCGTCGCGGCCGGCCTGCTGCCGGTCGCGCTGCTGACCTGGAGGATGGAGCGTGCGGCTCGAGCTGCGTGAGGTCTCGCGGGCGTTTCCGGGCGTCGCTGCCGTCGACCGGCTCTCGCTCGTGGTCGGCGCGGGCCGCCTCGGCTGCCTGCTGGGGCCTTCGGGCTCGGGCAAGACCACGGTATTGCGCCTGATTGCGGGCTTCGAGCAACCGGATGCCGGCGAGGTGTACGCGGGCGGCAAGCTGCTCTCGGGCGCCGGACGTTGGGTGCCGCCCGAGCGGCGGCGCATCGGCATGGTGTTCCAGGACTTCGCGCTGTTCCCGCACCTCGATGCCGCCGCGAATGTCGCCTTCGGCCTGCGCGATGCGGACGCGGGCACGCGCCGCCGGCGCGCGGCCGAGCTGCTCGAGCTGGTCGGACTCGCAGCGGAGGCGAAGCGCATGCCGCACGAGCTGTCGGGCGGGCAGCAGCAGCGCGTCGCGCTCGCCCGCGCGCTCGCCCCGCGGCCGCATCTCGTGCTGCTCGACGAGCCGTTCTCGAACCTCGACGCCGACGTGCGCATGGAACTCGCGCAGCAGCTGCGCGCGGCGCTGGTCGCGGAGGGCGCGACGGTGCTGCTCGTGACGCACGACCAGCGCGAGGCGTTCGCGATCTCCGACGAGATCGGCGTCATGCGCGCGGGCCGGCTCGAGCAGTGGGACGCGCCCTGGGCGCTCTACCACTCGCCGGCGACCCGCTTCGTGGCGGACTTCGTGGGCGAGGGCACCTTCATCCAGGGCACCGTGCTCGGCCCGGGCCGGGTATCGACCGAGCTCGGCGTCATCGAAGGGCAGCTCACGAGCGAACAGGCGACCGGCACGCTGGTCGATCTGCTGCTGCGGCCGGACGATGTGATCCACGATGACGCGAGCGTGCTGCGGGCAGAAGTGGTCGAGCGCGTCTTTCGCGGTGCGGAATTCCGCTACCAGCTGCGGCTGCCCTCGGGCGCGGTGGTGCTGTCCTTCGTGCCGAGCCACCACGATCACGCCATCGGCGAGCGCATCGGCATCCGGCTAGACACGCAGCATCTCGTCGGCTTCTCAAGGACATAGCAACGAAGTTAACGGTGCCGGGTCGTACTTATCGCACTTATTGGCGTGCCTGCCGCAAAGAACCCTAATAAGTGCGATAAGTACGACCCGGCACCGTTAACACGACCCGGCACCGTTAACACTTCGTTGCTACGCGCGTCGGCGATGCATCAGCCAGAGAAACAGCGGCACGCCGATCAGCGCGGTCAGCGCGCCGACCGGTAGTTGGCGCGGCGCAACGATGGTGCGCGCGGCAAGGTCCGCGACGACCAGCAGCGCGCCGCCGGCGAGCGCCGCGGCGGGAATCACGGCGCGGTGCGAGGAACCGACCAGCAGGCGCACGAGGTGTGGCGTCACGAGCCCGATGAAACCGATGCTGCCGGCCGTGGTGACGGCGGCGGCGGTCAGCAGCGAAGCGGCGACGTAGATCGCGATGCGCAGGCCGCGCACCGGCACGCCGAGCAGCCGCGCCTGCAGCTCGCCGCGCGCGAGCGCATCGAGCGGGCGGGCCGCGAACAGGCAGGCGGGAATCGCGGCCAGCGCGAGCCCGAGCAGCCACCAGGGCGTCTGCACGTAGCCGAAGTCGCCAAGCAGCCAGAACAGCATGCCGCGCAGGCGCAGGTCGTCCGAGAGCGAGAGCAGGAGACTGACGATCGCGCCGCAGCCCGCCGCCACGACGACGCCGGTCAGGAGCAGCCGGGTCGTGGTCCAGCCGCCGGGCCCGTGCGCGACGGCGAACACCAGCAGCATCGCCCCGAACGCGCCGATCGCCGCCCCGAAGTCGACCGCCAGCCCGGCCGCCCCCGCCAGCATGAGCCCGAGTGCGCCGACCGCGGCGCCGCCCGATACGCCGAGCACGTAGGGATCCGCGAGCGGGTTGCGCAGCAGCGCCTGCATCAGCACGCCCGCGAGCGCGAGCACGACGCCGGTGCCGAAGGCCGCGAGCGCGCGCGGCAGGCGCAGCTCCCAGACGATCGTGCGCATCAGCGGGTCGCCGTCCGCGAGCCGCTGCCAGGCCGCGTCCAGCCCCGAGCTGCCGAGCGTGAGCGAAACGGCGATGGCGGCCACCGCTGCCGCCGCGAGCAGCAGGACCAGGTGACCCGCGCGCATCCTCCCCATGCGCGCACTCTAGCCGATTAAAATCGGCGCCATGGACCGCGACGCGGATTACATCGACGCCGACGGCTTCCGGGCAAACGTCGGCATCGTCCTGATGAACGCCGACCGCCAGGTGTTCATCGGCGGCCGCGCAAAAGCCAAGGGCTGGCAGTTTCCCCAGGGCGGCATCCGCCGCGGCGAACGGCCGGAGCAGGCGCTCTACCGCGAACTCGCCGAGGAAGTCGGCCTGCGGCCGGAGCAGGTCTCGGAAGTGGCGCGCACCAGGCACTGGCTGCGCTACCGCCTGCCGCCGCAGTTCGTGCGCCGCGGCTCGCAGCCGCGCTGCATCGGCCAGAAGCAGCGCTGGTACCTGCTCAGGCTCGGCGCGGGCGACTCGGCGCTGCGCTTCGACGCGACCGAGCAGCCGCCGGAATTCGACCGCTGGCGCTGGGTCGAGTGGTGGGACGCCGTGCACGAAGTCATCTACTTCAAGCGCCGCGTGTACGCGCGCGCGCTGCACGAGCTCGGCGCCCACGCCTTCCCGGAGGGCCTGCCGCCGTACCCGCCTTGGTGGGGCGAGCGGATGGGCGCGTCCGCGCCCGAAGCATGAATCAGAAGGGCCGCACGACCGCAAGCAGCACGATGCCGATCAGGAGCAGCGAAGGCACTTCGTTGAACCAGCGGTACCAGCGCTGGCTGCGGGCGTTCCGGCCCGCTGCGAACTCGCGCATCAGTTGCCAGCACCAGGCGTGGTACGCGAGCAGGAGCGCAACCAGCACGAGCTTGACCCGCAACCAGCCGACGCCGAGCAGCGCCGGGCTGACTGCCAGCAGCCAGAACCCGAACAGGATTGTCATGGCCGCGCCGATCGTCATGATCGCGAACAGTCGGCGCTCCATGACGCGGAACCGCTCGATGCCAGCGCTGTCGGTCGTCGCGGCGTGGTATACGAACAGCCGCGGCAGGTAGAAGAGTCCCGCGAACCAGGTGACCATGAAGATCACGTGCCAGGCCTTGATCCAGGGCATCGCCGCGCGCTCCCGTTGCTGGGGCGATTCTAGCGGCGGCGCGCGCGGGTGCGCGAGATGAACCTGGACCGCGGCTGGAAGAAGGCCCTGGCGGCGGTGCTGGTGATCGCCCTCGGCTATGGCGCTTTCGAGTTCGGCCGTGCGAGTTCGGGGTACTTCATCGTGAGCTCGATGCTCGAGCGCTTTGAGATGCAAAAGCGCAGCCGCGTGCTCAGCGAAGAGAACGAGTCGCTGCGCGCGCGTGTCGCCGTCGCCGAGGTTGGCCAGCAGGTCGATCGCCAGGCGCAGGCCGACGCGCAGCAGATCATGGGCGAGCTGCAGGCGGAGACCGCGCGCCAGAAGCAGGAGCTTGAGTTCTACCGCGGGCTGGTGGTGCGACAGTACGGTTCCGGGGCGCTGCGCGTGCAGGAACTGCGCGTGCGACCGGAGGAGGCAGAGCGCCGCTTCCTGGTGCTCATCACGCTGGTGCAGGCGGCGACGCGCGACACGATCGCGAACGGGACGGTCACGTTCGCGGTCGAGGGCCAGCAGGACAGGAAGCCGCTGACGCTCGCGCTGCCCGAGATCGAGATCGACCAGCGCAAGCAGTTCCCGTTTTCGCTGCGCTTCTTTCAGCAGATCGAGGTGCCGATCGAGCTGCCGCTGGATTTCCAGCCCGAGCGCCTCCACGTCGAGTATCGGCTCGGGCGCAATCCCGAACCGAACAGGCAGACCTTCGATTGGCGGGTGGAAGGCGCACCGGACGCGCCGGTGCTTTGACCCCCCACCCGGCGCGACCTAGAATTTGCCGGCAGGATTGCGGCGGCTACGGAGTGGTTCCTTGGGCGAAATGGCGCAAAAGAACGACGGGCTCGTGTTCACCGACGCGGCGGCGCGCAAGGTCGGGGAGCTGATCCGCGAGGAAGGCAACCCGAAGCTCAAGCTGCGCGTGTTCGTCTCCGGTGGCGGCTGCTCCGGGTTCCAGTACGGTTTCACGTTCGACGAGAAGGTCGAGGAAGGCGATGCGGAGTTTCCGAACCAGGGCGTGACGCTGCTTGTCGATCCGCTGTCCTTCCAGTACCTCGCGGGCGCCGAGATCGACTACCGCGAGGACCTCGAGGGCGCGCAGTTCGTCATCCGCAACCCGAACGCCACCACCACCTGCGGCTGCGGCTCGTCCTTCTCGACCTGATCGGTGCCGGGTCGCACTTATCGCACTTATTGCTTGGCAATAAGTGCGATAAGTGCGACCCGGCACCGCTACCGCCCGGCGTGGGTGCTCGTGGGCGCCGGCGTCGCGGAGGCGACCTGCACGGCGGGCAGCGCCGGCGCGTCGAGGCGCGCGAGCAGCGGCTCGGTCTGCGCCTTGAAGTCCGCCATCAGGCTTTCGGGAATCGGATCGGCCTTCGGCACGGTGACTCGCGCCGGGTTCTTGTACACGCCGTTGACGCGGTACTCGTAGTGCACGTGCGGGCCGCTCGCGAGCCCGGTCATGCCGACGTAGCCGATCACCTGGCCCTGGGTCACGTAGTCGCCGACCTGCTGCCCCTTGGCAAAGCGCGACATGTGCCCGTACAGCGTCGTGATGCCGTTCTTGTGCGCCAGCACCACCGCGTTGCCGTAGCCGCCATTGCGGCCGCGGCTGGTGATGCGGCCCGCGCCGGCCGCCTTGATCGGCGTGCCGGTCGGCGCCGCGAAGTCGATGCCCTTGTGCGCGCGCACGCGGTTCAGCACCGGGTGGCGGCGCGCGCTGCTAAAGCCCGAGCTGATGCGCGCATAGTCGACCGGGTAGCGCAGGAAGGCCTTGCGTACCGGCCGCCCGTCCGGCGTGTAGTAGTCCGCCTTGCCATTCGGCCCGACGTAACGGACCGCGCGGTAGGTCTTGCCGGAATTCACGAACTCCGCGGCGAGGATGTCGCCATCGCGCACGAATTCGCCGTCCTGAAACTGCTGCTCGTAGGCGACGATGAAACTGTCGCCGGGCTGCGCCTGGTTGACGAAGTCGATGTCGTACTGGAAGACGTGGGCGAGCTCGACCGCCAGCCGGTTCGTGCCGCCGGCGAGGTTCACGGCGTCATAGAGCGAGCTCGCGATCGAGCCGTGCAGCATGTGCTCGCCGGTCTCGAGCGGATTCTCGACGATGCTCGCGCTGAACACGCCGTCCGGCCGCGTCACCGACAGCGTCGCCGTCTCGTCGATGCGCCGCGTCAGCGACTTGATCTCGCCGTCGAGGTGCGTGAGCTGGATGACGTCGCCCGGGCGGATCATGTCGAGGCTCTTGCGCACGTCCGGGAGACTGCGCAGCTCCGCGAGGCCGGAGAGCTTTAGCTGCAGGCCGCGGAACAGCTGGTCGAGCGTGTCATTGCGGCCGATCGTGATCGCGACGAACTCGAATGAGGCCGGGGCGGCCGCCAGCACGTCGCTGACCGGCAGGTCGACGGCCGACACGGCGTCGTCGGCAATCGCTTCGAGGACCGGGTTCCGGACCTGGGCGTCGGCGGCCGAGAGGATGGCGCCCGCGACGATGCAGGAGGCGACGATGCCGAAGCGCGACGGCTCGGTGGCCTCGGCGGCAGCCTGCACGAAATCCGGTTGGGTCACTGGCGGCAATTCCCTGAGGGCCAGGGGCGGGACGGTAAAACAATGCGGGAAGCCCGGTCAACCCGTTGATCGGGCAGCCTTTGTACTCCGTCACATATATGATGCCCGCAAGGGGGAGGCATGCGGGCGCCGGGCGAACAAATCGAAGAACTGCGCCGGGGCGCCGCCGAACTCCTCACCGAGGACGACCTGCGCAGGAAGCTCGCCCGGGGCAAGCCGCTGCGCGTCAAGGCGGGCTTCGACCCCACGGCCCCGGACCTGCACCTCGGCCACACGGTGCTGATCAACAAGCTGCGCCAGTTCCAGCAGCTGGGGCATACCGCCATTTTCCTGATCGGCGATTTCACCGGGATGATCGGCGACCCCTCGGGCAAGAACGCGACCCGCCCGCGCCTCACCCCGGAGGAAGTCCAGGCGAACGCGCGCACCTACCAGGAGCAGATTTTCAGGATCCTGGACCCCGCAAAAACCGTCATCGACTTCAATTCCCGCTGGTTTGGCCGGATGAGCGCCTCCGGGATGATCGAGGTGGCCGCCAAGTACACGGTCGCGCGCATGCTGGAGCGCGACGACTTCGCCAGGCGCTACAAGACTCAACAGCCCATTGCCGTACACGAGTTCCTGTACCCGCTGTTGCAGGGCTACGACTCGGTCGCGCTCGAGGCCGATGTCGAGCTCGGCGGCACCGACCAGAAGTTCAACCTGCTGGTCGGCCGCGCGCTGCAGGCCGACTACGGGCAGGAGCCGCAGGTCGTGCTGACGATGCCGCTGCTCGAAGGGACGGATGGCGTGCAGAAGATGTCCAAGTCCCTCGGCAACTACATCGGTATCCACGAGCCGGCCGCCGACATGTTCGGCAAGCTCATGTCGATCTCCGACGAGCTCATGTGGCGCTACTTCGAACTGCTGTCTGCACGGACGCTTAA